>WNGK01001624.1_pt1 | contig 35133 bp, 22 predicted proteins | sample 5400601 | NCBI WGS metagenome assembly WNGK01 (sample SAMN13153376, study PRJNA577476) | soil metagenome | isolation source: 60 cm soil or saprolite under Garry oak tree replicate 1 | place: USA:California | collected 2016-06-15 | reverse complement strand
CCGCACGGCACCGCGCCGGCCACGCTGGCCTGCCCGGCCACCAGGTCGACGACCACGCCGTCCTCGGCGATCACGATGTTGTTCTCCGGCACGCCGGCCTGAGCGGCAAGGTGCGCGTGCGCGCGCAGGTGCCGCCACTCGCCGTGCACCGGCATGAAGTTGCGCGGCTTGACCAGATTCAGCACGTAGAGCAGTTCCCCGGCCGGGGCGTGCCCGGACACGTGCACCAGCGCCGAACCCTTATGCACTACCCGCGCGCCCAGCCGGGTCAGCCCGTTGATCACCCGGTACACCGCGGTCTCGTTGCCCGGGATTAGGGAGGAGGCCAGGATGACGGTGTCACCGGCGGCGATCCTGATCTGGTGGTCGCGGCCGGCCATCCGGGACAGCGCCGACATCGGCTCGCCCTGCGAGCCGGTGGAGATCAGCACCACGTCGCCGGGTGGCATCTCCTCGGCCTCGCGCAGGTCGACCAGGAGGCTGCCGGGCACCCGCAGGTAGCCGAGGTCGCGGGCGACGCCCATATTGCGGACCATGGACCGGCCGACGAAGGCGACCTTGCGCCGGTGCTTCACGGCGGCGTTGAGCACCTGCTGCACCCGGTGCACGTGCGAGGCGAAGCAGGCCACGATGATGCGCTGCTCGGTGTTGGCGAAGATCTCGTCGAGCACCGGCGCGATCTCGCGCTCGGAGGTCACCACGCCGGGTACCTCGGCGTTGGTCGAGTCGGCCATCAGCAAGTCGACGCCCGCGGTGCCGAGCCGGGCGAAGCCGGCCAGGTCAGTGAGCCTGCCGTCCAGCGGCAACTGGTCCATCTTGAAGTCGCCGGTGTGCAGGACCAGGCCGGCCGGGGTCCGGATGGCCACGGCGAGCGCGTCCGGGATCGAGTGGTTGACCGCGAGGAACTCGCAGTCGAACGGGCCGAACGAGCTGTGGCTGCCCTCGACCACCTCGACCGTGACCGGATCTAGGCGGTGCTCGGCCAGCTTGCTCTGCACCAGGGCCAGGGTCAGCTTGGAGCCGGCCAGCGGGATGTCCGGACGCTCCCGGAGCAGGTACGGGACCGCGCCGATGTGGTCTTCGTGCGCGTGCGTGAGGACGACCGCCTCGACCCGGTCCAGGCGCCCCTCCAGGTAGCCGAAGTCCGGCAGGATGAGGTCCACGCCGGGCTGGTCCGGATCGGGGAACAGCACGCCGCAGTCCACGATGAGCAGCCTGCCGCGGTACTCGAAGACCGTCATGTTCCGGCCGATCTCACCGAGCCCGCCGAGCGGGACGATGCGAAGGCCGTTGCGGCGAAGGGCGGCCGGCAGGGCGAGGTCGGGGTGCGGGTGGCTCACGCGCCGGTCCCGTGCAGCCCCGTGCCTGACGGCTGGGTCCCCGGCAGCTTGACGCCACCCGCGGTGAGATCGAGCGCCAGCTGATGTCGTTCCGCCTCGGTGGCGGCCAGCAGCGGGCCGCGCACCGCGCCGCCCGGGAGGCCGAGCAGGTCGAGCGCGGCCTTGGTCATCACCGCGCCCTGGTTGCGGAACAGCCCGTCGTACACCGGCACGAGCTCGTAGTGAATCTGCCGGGCCCGGCGCACGCCGCCCGCATCGAACGCGTCGATCATCTCGTGCAGCCGGTCCCCCACCACGTGGCCGACCACGCTGATGAAACCGACCGCGCCGAGGGAGAGCCACGGCAGGTTCAGCATGTCCGTGCCGCAGTAGTAGACGAAGTCCGTCTTGGCCAGCACGTGCGAGGTGGCGCCCGGGGCGTCCTTGGCGTCCTTGACGCCGATGATCCGCGGGTGCGCGGCCAGCCGGACCAGGGTTTCTGTGGCCACCGCGGCACCGGTCCTGCCGGGGATGTCGTAGATGAGCACGGGCAGCCCGGTGGCGTCGGCGACGGCGGTGAAATGGGCCTCGAGCGCGGGCTGGGGCGGCTTGTTGTAATAGGGAGTAACCACGAGCAGGCCGTGGACACCCACTCGTTCGGCGGTGAGGGCCAGCTCGATGGTGTGGGCGGTGACGTTGGTGCCGACCCCGGCCACCACCTTGGCCCGCGAGCCCACTGTCTCGAGCACCACCCGGAGCAGGCGCTCCTTCTCCGCGTCGGTGGTGGTGGGCGCCTCACCGGTGGTGCCGTTGACCACCAGGCCATCGTTGCGCATGTCGGTGACGAGATAGTCGGCGAGGCGGGCGGCCCCGTCGTAATCGACGGTCCCGTCGGGAGTCATGGGAGTAATCATCGCCGTCACCATCTGGCCGAACGGCGCCGCATTCGTCGTCATACCCGAACGCTACCCGCAACAGGGTGCGCAGAGTAGTCGGCTTACGGTCGCCGCGGTGAGAAATCCCGCCACCCCCAGCGGCTGATGTGGGCTCGGGGGTACCCACGTCAGCCGCTTCGCTTAGTCATCGTCCGGCGGAGCCGGAGCGTTACACCGGCGGGCTGGCGGGCCGGTGGCGCGGGCTGGCGGGCCGGTGGCGCGGGCTGGCGGGCTGGCGGCGCGGGCTAGCGGGCCGGCTGCGCGGGCTTGGGGCGCGGCGGGCGGGCCGGGGTATGCAGGTGGGCGGAGCCGGAGTTCCTGGTCGTGCGCCGGGCCAGGAACAGCGCCGCGGCCGCGGCGGTGGCCAGCGCCACGGCCAGGATCGCCGTGACCGCCGTGGCGCTCAGGCTGACCGCGATGCCCGAGCCGATGCCGCTCGTCTCACCCTGCATGTTGATCAGCCGCGGCGCGATCGCCACGCCGGCCACGGTGCCGCCGGCCACGCCCAGCACGGTGAGGATCATCGTGTTGGTCACCAGGGTGGCCATCACCTGCCGCGGCGTCAGCCCCATGGCCGCCAGCACGCCCACCTCGTGCCGGTGGTCCCGCATCCCGACCACGGTGGCGGTGAGCAGGTTCGCGAGCCCGATCACCGCCAGGATGACCACCGAGACCGCGATCACCAGCTGCACCACCCGGAGGGCGCCGGCCGGGTTGGCCACCACCTGCACGTCGAGCCGGTCGTGCGACCAGGCGAGCAGCCTGGCCCGGGCCGCGGCGGGCGTCACCCCCGGCTTCAGGACCAGGTGGTAGACCAGCTGCGGCGGCGCCCCGCCCGCGTGGTTCAGCGCGTCGAGCCCGAAGTCGAGCACGTCCCCGTTGTTGTCAGGCTCGATCGTCCGGCCGACGATGTGCAGGATCACCGGCACGCCGCCGATGGTCGGCGAGATCCAGGCGCCGACGCCGATGTGCATCAGGTCGAGGAAGCCCTGGCCGGCGACCGCCTCGTTGGCCGCGTGGAACATCCGCCCCTGCACGGCCCGGAACGGGTAGGGCCGGGTCGAGGTCCCTATGGCCCGGGCGATGAAGGTGCCGTTGTCGCCCGGCAGCAGCGTGACGAACTGGGCGCCGGGATAGGCCGCGAGCACCTGGTTGTCGTGCCCGATCAGGGCCAGCATCTGCTTGCTGTCCAGGCCGCCCTGGCTGACCGTGACCGCCGAGGCAAGACCGATCTTGCCCGGGTCGCCGGTGAACCCGTCGATGGTCGACCAGCAGGTCAGTGCGATGAAGATCATCGCCATCGGGATGGCCAGGCCGAACACGGTCAGCCCCGCGGACAGCCGCCGGGTGAGCGAGTCCCTGGCCCCGAGCACCAGCGCGGCGGGCAGGTGGAACAGCAGGCTAAGCCGGGCGATCAGCGACAGGTGCCCGCGGGGCGGGCTGGGCTGGACGGCGGCGACCGGCGACACCCGGCCGGCCCACCAGGCTGGGATGACGGTGGCGATCGCCACGGTGAGCACGGTGCCCACCCCGATCAGCGCCATCCACGCGCCGGAGAGCGGCGCGAGGCCGACCGGCGTGCCGTCGGGCGGCCGGGCGAACTCCGGCGAGGTCATGATCCGCGCGGCGATCAGCCCGAGCCCGGCGCCGGCCGCGCCGAGCAGGGTCTGCTGAGCGAGCAGCATCCGGACCACCTGCCCGGGAGTGAACCCGAGCGCCTTCAGCATCGCGATGTCCTGGCGCTGCACCAGCACGCGGCCCGCGGTGACGTTGGCGATGGCGCACGGGGCGGCGACCAGGGCGATGATCCCGAACAAGGCGAGCAGCAGCCCGAGCAGCCGGTCGTTGCTGGCCATCGAGTCCTTCACCTGCTGCCAGGTGGAGTAGCGCTCGACCGCCGAGTACTCGCCCATGCCGTTGTAGAGGGTCCAGATGGTCTGCACGACCTGGCTGGTGGCCAGGGTGGAATCGTCGTAGAGGCGCAGGCCGACGATCTCCTGGGTCTCGCTCGGCTTGGCCTCCACCTGGGTCAGCAGCCCGTGCTGCACCCAGATCAGGCCGGGCGTCCACTGCGGGTAGAAGCCCTGGTCGGCGGTGTCCGCGATGCCGATCACCCGCATCGGCACCCTGGTGCCGTCGATGCCGTCCACCGTGATCCGGTCCCCCACGCCGACGCGCACCGCCTGGGCGAAGGACGCCTCGAGGACCACGCCGTCCTGGACCGAGGACCGCAGCCAGGTTCCGGCCACCACGAGCGGCGCGGACATCGCGTGCGGCTCGGGCGTCACGGCCCGGAGATCGACCGGCGACTTCACCGCGCCCTGCTCGAGCGTCGCCGACGCGGCCTGGTAGGGCTTGCCGATCTCCCGGATTCCGGCCACGAAGCGCAGCTCTTTGGTGTTGGTGCCGTTCTGGAAGTAGACCAGCACGTCCGCGCCTCGGGTGCGGGCGAACAGCTGCTGCCACGGGTTGACCGCCCCCTGCAGGAGCATGGTAGCCAGGAATAGCGCCGCCACCACCCCGGCGACGACGGCGACCGTGATCAGCGCCTGGCCCCGGCGGGCGCGCAGGTCAGCGCGCGCCCACCGGAGCGTGCCTCGCATAAGGTCAGCCTCTCAGCTCCAGGACGTCGCCGACGCCGTTCAGGCGCGGGATGGGCACGATCTTGGCGTCGTCGGCCACCATCCCGTCGAACAGGTTGATCACCCGGTCGGCCAGGCTCGCCACCCGGGCGTCGTGAGTGACCATCAGGATCGCCTGGCCCCGGGCGTGCGCCCGGCGCAGCAGCCGGAGGACGTCGCGCGTGTTGGAGCTGTCCAGGTTGCCGGTCGGCTCGTCGGCCATCAGCACGCTCGGCTCGTTGGCCAGCGCGCGGGCCAGCGCCACGCGCTGCTGCTCCCCGCCGGACAGCCGGGCCGGGGCGGCCCCGGCCTTATCGGCGATGCCGAGCTCGGTCAGCAGCTCTTCGCGGCGCTTCCTGGCCTGCCGCGGGGTCGCGCCGGCGAGCAGCGCGGGCAGCTCCACGTTGTCGGCGACCGTCATGTTGGACAGCAGGTTGAAGAACTGGAACACGAACCCGATGTGCTGACGGCGCAGGACCGCCCAGCCGGCCGTAGACAGGCCGTCCACGCGCTGCCCCCGCAGCCAGATCTCGCCGCTCGTGGCGGGCTCGAGGCCGCCGAGAACGTGCAGCAGGGTGGACTTGCCCGAGCCGGACGGTCCCATGATGGCGACGAACTCGCCGATGGCGAGCTCGACGTCCACCCCCCGGACGGCCTCCACCGTGACCCCGTCGGCACGGTAGACCTTCACCAGCTTGGACGTGCTGAGCAGGCCAGGGGGGCCAGGGGGGGTCGGGGGGGCGGGCAGCCCCCCCGAGAGCGGGGGGTTCCGGGGGGTCGCCCCCCCGGGCCAGTACCGTCTCACACAAGTTCCTCCTGGCATCTCTCTAGCCAGTCGAGGTCGGCCTGCAGGTGCAGGATGGCGCCCTCGATCAGGAGCCGGGCCGTGGTGTCCGCAGGATCGGCATCGGCCTGCAGCTCGGTCAGAGTACGCATTATGCCGAGATAATGCCTGCGCTGGGAGTTTATGAGCTCCATCCGGTCGGCGAGTCCGGCCAGCGGGGCCAGGATCAGCTTGCTGAAGAACTCGTCGCGGACCCGCGGTCCGTCGCTCGGCTCGCCGACCCAGGCGCGCAGCGCTTCCCGGCCCACCGGGGTGAGCTCGTAGACGCGCTTGTTCGGCCGGGTGGTCTGCTCGACGTCCTCGCTGCGGACCAGGCCGTCCTGCTCGAGGCGCTTCAGCGTGACGTAGATCTGCCCGATATTCGGCGACGGGTACGCCTGGCCGAACGTCTGTTCAAGCGCGAGCTTCAGCTCGTAGCCGTGAGCCGGCTCCTTAGCCAGCAGGGCCAGCAGGGGCTGCCGCACGATCCCGTCACCTCCATGGCCCGCTAGGGCCTGCGCTCAGATTATCGCTGTGCATTACCCGCGGGTAAGGCCCAGCGCCGTGGATAAATACCGCCACCGGGGGTAACACCGCAGGTGACTACGATCTGGTGGCACCCGTGGCACGCTTCGCTCAGGCGCCGCGAAACATGTCGGACTCGTTATGTGACGCTGTTGACATATACCTAACAGCGGTGCATAACATGCATGTACGAATTCTACATGGCCGTGGGGTATTTGGGTGGAGGCCCGCATGAGGCGTGCGATGCCTGGTATCGCGGTCCTTACTGCAGGACTCCTGCTCCTCGCGGGATGCACGGCGGGTGGCGCCTCGTCGGGCGCTCCGTCGACGGACGGGATCGGCCCGGTCACCTTCGCCATCGGCAAGGACAACCCCGGCTGGCTGCAGGGCGTGATCAGCGGGTGGAACCAGGGCCATCCCAGCCAGAAGGTCACCCTGCTGCTGCTGCCTGAGGCGTCCAACGACCAGCTGGCCCAGCTGGTCGCGAACCTTCAGGCGAAGAGCGATCTGTACGACGTCATCGACATGGATGTCATCTGGACCGCCGAGTTCGCCTCGAACGGCTGGATCATCCCGCTGCCGCAGAGCCAGTTCCCGCTCGGCGACTTCCTCAAGCCGGCCGTCGACACCGCGATGTACCAGGGCCGGCTGTACGCGGTGCCCGACTACAGCAACGCGGATCTCCTCTACTACCGCAAGGACATCCTCGCTAAGGCGGGTAAGCAGCCTCCCAGGACCTGGGCCCAGCTGCAACAGCTCGCCGCGACCGTGGCGCCGAAGTACGGCCTGTACGGCTACGCCGGCACGTTCGCCCCGTACGAAGGGCTCACCGTCAAGTTCGCGGAGGCCGTTCAGTCGGCCGGGGGGTCGATCCTGTCCCCGGAAGGCACCAAGGTCACCGTGAACTCGGCTAAGGCGCTCCAGGGGCTCGAGTTCCTCGTGAACGGGTTCCAGCAGGGCTGGATCCCCAAGGTCGCGCTCACCTACGAGGAGGAGTCGGCCCAGAACGCGTTCGAGTCCGGCAAGTTCCTGTTCCTGGATAACTGGCCCGACGTCTACGCGGCCCTGTCCCTGCCGGGACCGCAGAACAAGGTGTACGGGAAGTTCGGGATCGCCGCGCTACCCGGGCTGGACGGCACGGGCTCCAGCTCGCTCGGCGGAGCCAACCTCGCGATCAGCGCGTACTCCCAGCACCAGCGGACGGCGCTGAACTTCATCAAGTACATGACGAACCTGGCCAACGAGCGGCAGATGCTGGAGCAGGGGTCGTTCCCCCCTGTCTGGACCCAGCTCTACAGCGACAAGAGCCTGATCAGCAGCTACCACTACCTGCCCGTGCTCGAGCAGGCCATCAACTCGGCCCAGCCGCGTCCGGCGATCGCCAACTACGACCAGGCCAGCCTGGCCATCTCCAGCACGGTGTACGAGGCCCTGACCCAGCAGAAGGAACCCCGGCAGGCCCTGACGGAGATGGCCGGGCAGCTGACCCAGATCATCCGCGATGGCTGAGGTCGGCAGGGCTGACCGCCACGGGGGCCGGCCAGCCCTGCATCCTCGAGGCAAACCCGCAGGTCCGGAGGGGCCGGAGGCCGGGAAGCCGTGATCAGGCCGGCGCGTAGCCGACCGCCTGAATGCAAGTGCTATTACATAGAGTTACGAAGCAACTACATACAGTGGAGGAAACATGGGATCGCGCAGATATCCCGGAAGACGCCCCCTCAGGGGCTGGCAGCTGACTGCCATGGTCGGAGTGACCGGGGCGCTCGCCCTGGCCGGCTGCGGCGGGAGCAGCGGCACCTCGTCCGGAGGCGGCGGCGGCGCCACCAAGTCCGCCTCCGGCTCGGCCACCTCGGGCACGCTCCAGTGGTCCGCGAGTCCCATCGCCGGCGCCGGTGCGACCGACACCCGGACGGTGCTGATCAGCGCCTTCGAGAAGCAGTACCCGAACATCCACGTGAACCTGGTGTCGGCGCCGACGAGCACCGACACCAACCGGGCCACGCTGGCCACGGAGATCTCGGGCGGTTCGGCCACCCCGGACGTGTTCATGGGCGACGTGATCTGGCCCGCCCAGTTCGCCGCGCATCAGCTCGCCCTGCCGCTGTCGGACTACCTGCCGCAGAGCTACTTCGCGCAGTTCGCGCCAGGCCTGGTCCAGGGCGCCAGCTACAAGGGCAAGGTCTACGGCTCGCCGCTGTTCGAGGACCAGGGTTTCATGTACTACCGCAAGGACCTGCTCCAGAAGGAGGGGCTGTCGCCGCCGACCACCTGGGAGCAGCTGGAAAGCGATGCGCAGAAGATCCAGAAGGCCGGGCTGGTCAAGTACGGCTTCGTCTGGCAGGGCGCCTCGTATGAGGGCCTGACCTGCAACTTCATGGAGTACCTGACGTCCGCGGGCGGCACCGCGACCAACAGCGCCTTCACCAAGGCCAACCTGGACTCACCGCAGGCGATCAAGGCGGTCACCTTCATGCGCAGCCTGGTCACCACCGGCGTCACGCCCGCGGCGATCACCACGTTCCAGGAGAAAGAGGCGATGAACACCTTCGCCAACGGCGACGCCGTGTTCCTGCGTAACTGGGACTATGGCTACTCCACCGCCATCGACCCGGCTCAGTCCAAGCTCAAGGCCAGTCAGGTCGGCGTGGAGCCGATGCCGTCGTTCGCCGGCCAGCCGAGCCCCGGGTACTCCAACATCGGCGGCTGGAACATGTACATCAACCCGCATAGCAAGAACGCCAACCTCGACCTGACCTTCATCAAGTGGCTGGCCAGCGACGCGGCGCAGAACATCCTGGCGACCAAGTACTCCGAGATCCCCACCACCACCTCGGTGCGGAGCTCGTCCCAGGTCGTCGCGCTGAACCCGGTGCTGGCCATCGTGAGCAAGACCAAGCTGGTCCCGCGGCCCGCTGGCACGCCCAACTACCCGGCGCTGAGCACCGCGATCTACACCAACGTGAACGCGGCGCTGGCCGGCTCGGCCTCGCCATCCGCGGCGCTGTCATCCGCCGAGTCGCAGGCTAGTTCCGCACTCTCTAGCCCGGCCGGCGGTCTGTAAGCCGGACCGCTAGCGCCTAGGGCTGGGGCTCGGCGGGTTGACCGCCGCGCGCCCAGCCCTAGGCGACCGCCCTGTTTTGCGGGATCCTTAAGGGCGGGCCGAGGTGATCATGGACAAGGAGTGTGACTAATGACCGCCATCTCAAATGCCGCTGAACAAGTTCCAGCAGCCGCGCCCCCGGTCCCCCGACCGGACGTCAACCGCAAGAGAATGGCCCGGCTGGGGTGGACGTTCACCGCTCCCGCCCTGGTCATTATCGGTGCCGTTACCATCTTCCCCATCGTTTACTCGGTCGTGCTGAGCGTGTTCAACGTGAGCGTGTCGGGCAACGGCATCAGCCTGAACAATTTCACGCTCAGCAACTACTCGCTGGTGCTCCAGAGCTCGAAATGGCACTACGCACTCGGTTTCACGGTCATCTACACGCTGGTCACCGTCATCGTCGAGCTGGTGTTCGGCACCTTGATCGCGCTCGTGCTCGAGCGGCTGGCCGCCGGGCGCGGCTTGATGATGGCCCTGCTGCTGATTCCCTGGTCGATGATCACCGTCATCAACGCCGAGCTGTGGGGCTACATCTACCAGGGGACTTATGGCGTAGCGACCGCCCTGTTCGGCTTCCACAACGTCCTGGGCACGTCGACTCCCGCCATCATCGGGCTGATGGTGGCCGACATCTGGAAGACCACCCCGTTCGTGGCCATCCTCGTGCTGGCTGGCCTGGTGCTGCTGCCCGGGGATATCTACGAGGCGGCCGAGGTGGACGGCTCATCGGGCTGGTCCACCTTCTGGCGGATCACCGTTCCGTTGCTGCGGCCCACCCTCGCGCTGGCCGTCATGTTCCGCGTGCTGCAGGCGTTCGGCCTGTTCGACCTGCCCTACGTGCTCACCAACGGCGGACCGGGCACGGCGACCACCTCGCTCGCCATCCTTGGCTACAACGCGATATTCAAGAACCTGGCGTACGGGCCAGGCGCGGCGGTCGCCAGCACCACCGCGCTCCTCGTGCTGCTCGGCTGCCTGCTTTCGCTGCGGACCTTCCGGGTCCAGGTCGGGAAGGAAAACTGATGCGCAATCGCAAGCGAACCGGCTGGCACCGGATCATCAACGGCGTCAACATCTCGGCGTTCCTCGTCGTGCTGTTCGTCGGGCTGCCGCTGTACTGGCTCATCGCCTCCAGCTTCAAGACGCCGTCCGCGCTGGGGGACAACCCGCCGCAGTACTTCCCGAACCCCATCAGCACCGGGAACTATCGCGACGCCTTCGGCCCGAACAACTTCGGCGTCTACTTCCGCAACTCGCTCATCGTGTCCCTGATCTCCACGGCGCTGGTGCTGATCGTGGGAACCCTGGCCGGCTACGCGCTCGGCCGGCTGCCGATGCGGGGGAAGTTCACCCTGATGGTGACGCTGCTGATCATCTCGGTCTTCCCGGCGATCGCCCTGATCGCGCCGCTGTACGTGGTGCTGCGCAATCTCCCGGATCGACGGCGCCTCGCCGCTGCGGACGATCTGGTCGATCATCTTGCCGATGGCCCTGCCGGGCATCTTCACGGCCGGCATCTTCGCCTTCACCGCCTGCTGGACCGAGTTCCTGATGGCGCTCACCTTCAACAGCCAGAACACCTACCGGACCATCCCGGTGGGCATCGCGGAGTTCGGCACGGTCTTCACGGTGCCGTACGGGACCATCTTCGCCGCGAGTGTCGTGGCGGTGGTGCCCATCGGCATCCTGGTCTTCATCTTCAGGAAGTTCGTGATCTCCGGCCTGACCTCGGGCGCGGTGAAGGGATGAGCAGATCCGGCAATCATGGGCACGCGCCCGGTAAGGAGTCATCATGGCCACGGTAAACCTTGAGAATGTTAACAAGGTCTACGAGAACGGCTTCCACGCGGTCAAGGACTTCAGCATCGACATCGCCGACGGCGAGTTCATGGTATTCGTGGGCCCGTCGGGCTGCGGCAAGACCACCGCGCTGCGGATGGTCGCCGGGCTGGAGGACATCACCAGCGGCATCCTGCGCATCGGCGGCAAGGAGGCCAACGACGAGAGCCCCAAGGAACGCGACATCGCCATGGTCTTCCAGAACTATGCCCTGTACCCGCACATGACGGTGGCGGAGAACATCGGCTTCGCGCTCAAGCTGCGCAAGCTGCCCAAGGACCAGCTCAACACGAAGGTCAGGGAGGCAGCCGACATCCTCGGCCTGACCGACTGGCTGGACCGCAAGCCGGGTCAGCTGTCCGGCGGCCAGCGCCAGCGGGTCGCCATGGGCCGGGCCATCGTGCGCGAGCCCTCGGTGTTCCTGATGGACGAGCCGCTGTCCAACCTGGACGCCAAGCTGCGGGTGCAGATGCGGGCCGAGGTGGCGCGCATCCAGCGGCGGATGGCGGTCTCCACCATCTACGTCACGCACGACCAGGTCGAGGCGATGACCATGGGCGACCGGGTGACCGTCATGCGGGACGGCACTTTGCAGCAGGTCGACACCCCGCAGAACCTCTACGACAACCCGGACAACATCTTCGTGGCCGCGTTCATCGGCTCGCCGGCCCAGAACCTGTACGACGGCGTCGTCGGCGAGGGCGCGCGGTCGGTCAAGCTGGGCTCTCAGTCGATCTTGCTGCCGGATGCCGTGGCCCTGAAGCGCCCGGCGCTGCGGTCCTACGCCGGAAAGGACGTCGTCGTGGGCATGCGCCCCGAGCACCTGCGCGCGGCGAGCCCGGAGATTACCGGCCCGAAACTGGTCGGCAACGTGGACCTGGTCGAGGCGCTCGGCTCGGAACTGGTGGTCCACTTCACCATCGACGCGCACCGGGTCATAGCCGAGGGTGCGGTCGATAAGGACGAGGCCGCGGCGGTGAAGAAGGGCGAGGGCGTGGCCCGCGTCGAGGCCAAGACCCCGGTCAAGCCAGGCGACAAGATGACCTTCTCCGTCAACGTCGAGGACATGCAGTTCTTCGACACGCAGACCGGACTGGCCATCCGGGGTTAGGAGGACAGTGAGCCGAGCGCAGGATTCGGGGTCGGACCCGCCCTGGTGGCACGGCGCCGTCATCTATCAGGTGTACGTGCGGTCATGGCGTGACACCAACGATGACGGGTACGGCGACCTGCGCGGCATCATCGAGCGCCTGGACCACCTTTCCTGGCTCGGGGTGGACGCCGTCTGGCTGTCACCCACCATGCCGTCTCCGGACGAGGACTGGGGTTATGACGTCAGCGACTACACCGGCGTTCACCCCGAGCTGGGCACGCTGGCCGACCTGGACGAGCTGATCGCCGAGGCCGGCCAGCGGGGCATGCGGGTGCTGCTCGACCTGGTGCCGAACCACACCAGCTCCGCGCATCCCTGGTTCGCCGACGCCGCGGCGAGCCGGGAGGCCGCGCACCGGGACTATTACGTGTGGGCCGACCCTGGACCGGACGGCGGGCCGCCGAACAACTGGCTCGACTTCACCGGCCGGCCCGCCTGGCAGTGGCACGACAGCGGCCAGTACTACCTGCACAACTTCCTGCCCAGCCAGCCGGACCTGAACTGGTGGGAGCCCGCGGTCCACCAGGAGTTCCGCAAGATCCTGGAGTTCTGGTTCGAGCGGGGCGTGGCCGGGTTCCGCATCGACGTGGCGAATGGCCTGTACAAGGACGCCGAACTGCGCGACAACCCGCCAGCCGCCGACGGCGGCCCGCTCGAAGGCGCGTTCGGCCTGCGGGCGGTCTACAACCTCAACCGCCCGGAGACGCACGCCATCTACCGCGACTGGCGGAAGCTCGCCGACGGTTTCTCGCCCTCGCGGCTTCTGCTCGGCGAGACGTGGGTGCCCGACGCGGAACGGCTGGCCGCGTACTACGGCGACAACGACGAGCTGCAGCTCGGGTTCAACTTCCCGTTCGCCTTCGCCAGCCCGTTTCTAGCCGAGACTGGGCTCGCCGAGACTGGGCTAGCCGAGACTGGGCCGCCCCGGCTGGCCACGATCGTCGAGCAGACGCTGGCCGCGCTGCCGGCCGGCGCGTGCCCGGTCTGGATGGGCTCCAACCACGACCTGGGCCGGTTCCCCAGCCGCTGGTGCGGCGGCGACGAGCGCAAGATCAGGCTCGCGCTGCTCGTGCTGGCCACCCTGCCCGGTACCAGCGTGCTCTACTACGGCGACGAGATCGGCATGACCGACGTAGACGTGCCGGTCGCGCTGCGCCGGGACCACGCGACGCTGGACGTGGACCAGGGCGCCGACCGCGACCGGGCCAGGACGCCCATGCCGTGGGACGGCTCGCCGGGCGGCGGCTTCACCTCGCCGGGCGTGACGCCGTGGCTGCCGATGGCCGCTCCCCCGGTCGCCACCGTGGCCGGCCAGCGGGATGACCCCGGCTCCACGCTCTGGCTGTGCCGGCGGCTGCTGGCGCTCCGGCGGGCCGAGCTCGGCGGCGGCGTCGCGGAGTTCGAGAACCTGATCGCGGCCGGGGGCCAGTGGGCGTACCGGGCCGGTCCCCTGGTTGTGGCCGCGAACTTCACCGGCCAGCCGGCCGACAGGCCGGCCGCTCTGCTGGCCGCGGAGGGGGGCGCGGTCCTGCTGAGCAGCTACGCCGAGGGGGCGCCCGCGTCGCCGGGCGTGCTGCGCCCGTGGGAGGGCATCATCACGCGCCGAGGGCGATGAAGGACCAGCCGGCCGCGGCTACCACCGGGTCGTCGGCGGTGGCCAGGCAGACGTCGGCGCGAGCGTCGCGCAGGGCGGCGGCGAGCGTGCCCGGTTCTGGTCCGGTGCCGCGGAGCCGGCGGTGCAGGGCCAGCATCAGGGGCGCGGCGGCACGGTCGTTGACCTGGGCCACGCTGGCCACGATGCCCGCGGTGCCGAGCGGCAGCAGGGCGCTGGCCAGGCCGAGCAGCTCATCGGCGCCGGCCGGGGCGAGCAGGCCGGACTCGCAGCTGGGCAGGATGAGCCGGAACGGCGCGCGGCGCAGCCGCTGGACGTCGTGCACGGTCATCGGGCCGTCGTCCATCCGCAGCGAGGAGAACATCGGGCTGTCGGCGCGGAACATCCCGTGCGCGGCGATGTGCGCCAGCCCGGCGCCGTCGATCGCCGCGAGCACCCGCGCCGTGGTCGCGGACCCGCCGGCCAGCACGGTGGCCTGGGCGTACTCCGCGGCCAGGGTCCTGACTTCGGCGCTGGCCGCGCCCAGGCCGGGCCCGCTGACCAGCACGGTCTTATTGGTGCCGAACGGCTGGACGGTGCCTGCCCGCAGCCAGGCGCGAGCCGAGGGCGCCACGCCGACGGCCCGCCCGGCCAGCGAGGGCAGCATCGCCCATGGCACGGCGTTGAGCCGCCCCGGCGGCACGATGATCACCGGGCCGCCGCCCAGGTGATCGCGGGCCGCGCCGAGCAGCAGGGCCTCCAGCCGGTGGCCGGCCTGCGCGAGGGCGGCCAGGGCCTGCCCGGCCGGCTCGGCCAGCCGGCCGCGGGCGATCCGGTTCAGCCCGAACCTGGCGAAGTCCACCTCCCGGGCGGCCTCGGCCGCGGCGCCCGCCGCCAGGCGGCGGACCCGGCCGTCGCCGCACACCAGCACGTGCAGGTCACCGTCGACCACCACGAGCTCGAGCAGCCGCGCCGGGCCCAGCCGAGCCAGCAGGGTCTCGGCCAGCGGGGTCTCGGCCATCGGCGGGCCGTCGCCGGAGGCCGCCATGGGTCCCTGCGGAGCCGCGGCCGCCCGCAGGGCGCGCGCGCGGACGGCGGCTTCCAGCCGCAGCCGCTCGCGGTGCAGCACGCTGGCGGGAAACCCGCCGGGGTTCTCGGGATCCGCCCGCTCCAGCCGGGTCGTCACGTCGCGCAGCGCCGCGAGCTCGGCGCGCGCCCCCGGATCCGCGATCGACCGCGGGGGCCCGAGGGCGACGGCCCGCCAGCGCTCGCTCCATTCGAGCAGCAGGCGCGGCCGCCCGGAGCGCAGCGCGGCCCGCTGGGCGAGCCCGGCGAGCTCGGCGCCATGCGCGGTGGCGTGCGCCCTGAGCTCGGCCGCGCCCAGCGTGGCCAGGTGCTCCTCGAGCAGGGCGAACCCCCGCCGGCAGGCGGCCAGCAGCCGCCGCCGGTCCCCGCCCGTCTCGGCGCGCAGCGCCTCGGCCAGAGCGCCCGCGGCGCGGGCGAACACGGGCACCCGGCGGCGCGCGGCGCGCGCGGCGCAACCGAGCAGCCGGCTGGCTTCGGCGGCCGGGACCCGGGGCTCGGCCGCCAGCGCGATCCGGCCGGCCAGCAGCCAGGCGTCCGGCGCCTCGTCGGAGCGCAGCTCGCCGAGCCGGGCCGCGGTGCGCCTGGCCTCCGGCAGCAGCCTGGCCGGCGGGCGCCCGGCCAGGAAGCGGGCCTGGAGCAGCACGAAGGTGGCGTGGGTGCGCCACCAATCGCGGCGCTGAGCGGTGAACATGGAGCGTGCCATCGCGGACCGTTCGGCCGCCTGATCATGACGGCCGACGGCGAGCGCGATCCGTGCGGCGGCCAGCAGCAGCTCGGCCTTCTTGGTGGCGGTGACGCGGCCCGCCGGCGGCATCAGCGCCGCCTCGACGCCGGCCAGCGCGTCCGCGGGCAGTCCCGCGGCCAGCAGCACGGCGGAGCGATCCAGCGCGGCGTCGGGCACCGCCACGCTGAGCTCGGCGTAGCGGCTGGCCGCGTCGTCGAGGTGGCGCAGCGCGCCGGGCAGGTCGCCGGAGGCGAACGCGACCAGCGCCCGGTTGTGCCGCGCGTAGGCGATCTCGAGCCGCTGGCCGGTCCCGACGAAGAGGGGTTCGGCCGCCGCCAAGCCGGCCTCCGCCCGGTCCACCGCGCCCACGGCCAGGTCGGCCAGGGCGGCGGCGGTACGGGCGCGCGCCTCCCAGAGGGTGTCGCCGGCCCGGTGGGTCAGCATGATCGCCTTCCGCAGGTCGGCCCGGGCTTCGGCGTAGCGGCCCGCGATGTGCAGCGAGCCGCCGCGGCGGACCAGGATGCGGCCGAGCCCGGCGCCGTCGCCGCCGTCGGGCCGGCCGACCCGGGCGAGGGCGTCATCGAGCGCGGCCAGCCCGGCCTCGGTCCGGCCGGCCATCACCAGCGCGGTGCCGAGCGAGGTGAGGACGTCCGCCTCGCGGTCCGGTTCGGCGGCCGCCCGGGCTAGCCGGGCCGCCAGCCGGAACTCGCGGATCGCCGCGCGCACGTCGCCGAAGTCGCGCAGCACGATCGCCGCGGCCTGGTGGGCGAGCGACGCCTCCCGCGGTCCGGGTCGGCCCGCCAGCACCGCGCGCGCCGCGGCCAGGGCGGCCCGCGGGCTGACTCCGGTCAGCGCGATCAGCTCGCCGGCCGCCCGCTCGCGACTTTCTGTAGTGGTTAAGCTACTAGACGTCATAGACCGGCTGCACTTCCTTTCACTGACTGGATGGTAGAGCCGCGCAGGCTCGCAGGGGGCGGTCATCACGGGTAAGGGTCGTCATCGGGAGGTATCGGCAGTGAACGGCGAAGACTGGCGGGATTCCACGGATCGCAAATGGCCATATAGCCGGGCTTCGGCCCAGGTCCGCCTGGTCATCGACATGTACGCGGCGGCGGGCACCACCATCGGCGTGCACCTGAGCGCGGACCAGGTGGACTTCGTCTACGAGGAGGGCGCACTGCTCGTCCGCGACGCCTACGTGGACCGGGTCCGTTCGGTGGTCGGCGGCGGCGACGTGATGGACGGCCTGATCGGGGGCGTCACGCACTACTCGCTGGCGGGGGCGCGGATGGCATGCGTCACCGAGGCACTGGCCGCGATCGACAGCCGGATCGGCGGGGGCGCGGCCACGCCGAACCATGTGCTCTCCGTCTCTCCCGTGCACCTGTGCCCGGCCACCGAGCCCGAGGCGATGCCCGCCGACGCCGCGCCGCAGCCCAGCCTGGGACCCGCGGCGGGTTCGGGGGTATCGATCCACGTCGTCGACACCGGCCTGCTCGCGGACGCGGGGTCGCACCGGTGGCTCGAAGGGGTGACCGGTGAGGAAGAGAAACTGCCCGCGGCGGCGGACGGCACGGTAGAGATCCCGCCCTACGCCGGGCACGGCACGTTCATCGCCGGGGTGGCCAGGTGTTTCGCGCCCGACGCCGCCGTGCACGTGACGAAGGTGCTGACCCTGGCCGGGGCCACGCTGGAGACCGACATCGTCCGGCACCTGGACGCGGCACTCGGCCTCGGCCCCGACATCATCAGCCTGTCGGCGGGCGGGACGAGCCGCAACGACCTGCCGCTGCTGGGGTTCGAGATGTTCTGGGAGCGCTACCGCAAGCACAAGGGCACCGTGCTGGTCGCCGCGGCAGGCAACAACAGCGGCCGGCGGCCGTTCTGGCCCGCCGCGCTGCCCGGCGTGGTCTCGGTGGGCGCGCTGTCCGCGGACCTGCGCAGCCGGGCCTACTTCAGCGACTACGGACCGTGGGTCGATGTGTACGCTCCGGGCGAGCGGCTGATCAACGCCTACGCGCACGGCAGCTACCGGTACAACGAACCGCCGCGCACCGGTGAGCGCCGCGAATTCTGGGGCATGGCGCTGTGGAGCGGCACCTCGTTCGCGACCCCGGTGGTCGCGGGCCTGATCGCGGCGCGGATGTCGCGCACCGGCGAGAACGGCCGCCGCGCCGCCGACGCGGTGCTCGCCGCCGCCCGCGCGCAGGCACTGTCCGGCGTCGGGCCGGTGGTCGCCGCGGGCGGCGTGGGCGGCACGGGGATCGGCGGCTGGCGGCCCGGTGAATGAGGCCCAGGCATCGACGGCTGGCCACTGGTGGCCTGGTGACAGTAGTCGGCACTAGTCGTGCCGTGTAGACTACCTACGAGCGGACGAGCACCGGCTAGGTTCCACATCAGCCGGCACCGGGAAGGAATAGAGCGTGACCCATCACGACGCCAGGCCTGCCGAGCTGGTCCCCGACGCCTCGGCGGTCAGGGGCGGGCCGGAGTGGCGGCAGCTGTCCTTCCGGACCAGCGGCCTGACCATCGAGCTCGAGATCACAGAAAGCGGGGACTACCGGCGGCTGCTGGGCCAGCTGATCCCCCGGCAGCCGGCCGTGGTGGAGATCAGGCACGGTCAGGGCGTAATCACCGTCGAGGCGGACTCGCTCGGGCGGTTCAGCGGCGACGAGGTCCCGTTCGGCCAGATCAGCCTGCGCTGCCGGCTGGGCTCGGACCAGTCCCCCGTCGTCACCGGCTGGATCAACTTGTGAGGCCCGCCCAGGGACAGTTACGCACGGGCAGCTCGGGCCATTTGTCACTGTCTAAAGTGGATGCGGCCGAAGCCGCAAATCATCACCCACATTGGGTGATGGACTCGCGCTGTCCGATCCTATAGAACGGGCATGGAGGCTGGCCGTCAGAATCAGCAGGCGCCGCGATCACGTCGGAGAAGGTCGGTACGACACATGGACTGCGCGGTACATCGGAACGCGATAGGGGCTGGCAGTGGGCGCTGAGCGGGATCGGGTGGCGGGGTTCGGGCGGCTGGAGGACGGGCTGCGGCAGGCGGGGGAATGGTACCGGTGGGGGCCGTACGTGAGCGAGCGCCAGTGGGGCACGGTGCGGGAGGATTACAGCGCGGACGGCGAGGCATGGGACTACTTGCCGCACGATCATGCGCGGTCGCGCGCCTACCGGTGGGGTGAGGATGGCCTCGCCGGGTTCTGCGACGTGGAGCAGCGTCTGTGCCTGGGCCTGGCGCTGTGGAATGGCAAGGATCCGATCCTGAAGGAGCGGGCGTTCGGCCTGACCGGCGCGCAGGGCAATCACGGCGAGGATGTCAAGGAGTACTGGTGGTACCTGGACGCGCTGCCGAGTCATGCGTGGAACCGGTGGCGGTATCACTATCCGCAAGGCCCGTTTCCCTATCAGGACCTCATCAATCAGAACAGGTCACGTAACCGCGAGCAGCCCGAGTACGAGCTGCTGGATACCGGGGTGTTCGACGGCGACCGGTACTGGATCACCGAGGTGCACTACGCCAAGGCCAGTGCGGATGATCTGCTGATGAGCGTGCAGGTGACGAACGCGGGCCCGGAGCCTGCGACGCTGCACGTGCTGCCGACCGCCTGGTTCCGCAACACCTGGTCCTGGGACGTCGACGCGCCCAAACCGCAGATGAGGGCGGTGGGTGATTCGGTGGTGGGGATCGATCATCCGTTCATCGGCCCGATGGAGCTTATCGCCGGCCCTGGACCAGACGGGACACCGCCGACCGCGGTGTTCTGCGAGAACGAGACGAACGACCAGCGGCTGTTCGGCGCCGCGCCGTTGACGCCGTACCCGAAGGACGGCATCAACGACCACGTGGTGAGCGGGGCGCCCACCGTGAACCCGGATCGCACCGGCACCAAGGCCGCGTTCTGGTACCAGGTGACGGTTGCAGCCGGTGACACCGTTGAGCTGCGGCTGCGGCTGCGGCCGACGCCCGCCCAGGCTCCCAGGGGACCGGCGGACTCCCCGCTCGGCGCCCAGTTCGACCAGGTCATCGCCCAGCGGCGGGCCGAGGCCGACGAGTTCTACGCCGAGCTCACGCCGACAAGCGCGTCGGCGGATGAGGCGATGGTGATGCGGCAGGCGTTCGCCGGGATGCTGTGGAGCAAGCAGCTGTTCTATTACGACGTGGCCCGCTGGCTGGACGGGGACCCGACGCAGCCGACGCCGCCGCCGCAGCGGCTGACGGGCCGGAACTCGCGGTGGCGCAACTTCGACGCGTTCGACATCATGTCGATGCCGGACAAGTGGGAGTACCCGTGGTACGCGGCCTGGGACCTGGCGTTCCACTGCGTCGCCCTGGCGCACGTGGACCCGGCGTTCGCGAAGTACCAGCTGATCTTGCTGTGCCGGGAATGGTTCCAGCATCCCAACGGGGCGCTGCCCGCCTATGAGTGGGACTTCGGGGACGTCAACCCGCCGGTGCAGGCGTGGGCCGCCGTCGAGGTGTTCGCGATCGACGGTGCCCGCGACATCGACTTCGTCAGCCGGATCTTCGACAAGCTGCTGGTCAACTTCACCTGGTGGGTCAACAGAGAGGACGCCGAAGGCAACAACCTGTTCGAGGGCGGCTTCCTCGGCCTGGATAACATCGGCCCGATCGACCGGTCGCACCTGCCGGTCGGCGGCATCCTGGAGCAATCCGATGCCACCGGCTGGATGGGCTTCTACGCGATCGCCATGGCCTCCATGGCGGTGATCCTGAACCGGTCTGGCCAGCGCCCCGGCATCGACCTGGTGCTCAAGTTCCTGGAGCATTTCGCCGCCATCACCGAGGCGCTCGAGGGCCTCGGGCTGTGGGACGAGACCGACGGGCTCTACTACGACAGGCTCCTGACGCCAAGCGGACAGGCCGTCTCGGTGAAGGTCCGCTCGATGGTGGGCATCATCCCGATCCTGGCCGCCGCGGTCATCGACGATCAGGATCTTCAGCAATCGCTCGTCGTCGGCAAGCAGTTCGCGGACTTCCTGAACCGCCAGGGCCTGGCCGACCGGGAAAAGCTCAGCGAGATCGGCCTGCTGCGCGGGGAGCCGGGCCAGCAGCGGATGCTGCTCAGCCTGGCCGGCGTGGACCGGCTGGAGCGGCTGTTCGCGAAGCTCTTCGACCAGAGCGAGTTCTTGTCCCCGCACGGCCTGCGGGCGCTGTCGGCCTATCACAGGGAGCACCCGTACGTGCTCGACGTCGAGGGCATCCGGGCGAGCATCGACTACGAGCCGGCCGAGTCCACTACCGCCATGTTCGGGGGGAACTCCAACTGGCGCGGTCCGCTCTGGTTCCCGCTGAACTACCTGGTAATCGCGGCCCTGGAACGCTATTACCGGTTCTTCGGCGACGAGTTCACCATCGAGTACCCGACCGGATCAGGCGCACAGCTCACTCTGGACAAGGTCGCCGCCGACCTGCAGGACCGGCTGATCTCGATCTTTACCCGCGGCCCAGACGGCCGGCGGGCCTGCTTCGGCGGGACCGAGCGGCTACAGCAGGATCCGGCCTGGCACGACAACCTGATCTTCAGCGAGTACTTCCACGGCGACAACGGAGCCGCGATCGGCGCCTTCCACCAGACCGGCTGGACCGGGATTATCGCCGACGTGATCCGCCGTCGGCACGGAGCCGTGGATCCCGCCGGGGACGTCATCCGCCGCATCAGCAGGGAGGGCGAGCGATGATCGCCGGATCAGGGCAGGCCGTAGCCGCGCTGCCCGGCAGCCCGTTCCCGCTGGGCGCCACCGCCGGCGACGGGGGCACGAACTTCGCGGTGGCCTCCGGCGTCGCCGACGGGATGATGCTGTGCCTGTTCGACGAAGCAGGCGCGGAAACGCAGATTCCGCTGCGGGACTACGACGCTGGCGTCTGGCACGCCTTCGTGCCGGGGATCGGGGAGGGCCAGGCTTACGGGTACCGGGCCGCCGGGCGCTACGATCCGGCTCGGGGCCTGCGCTGCAATCCGGCCAAGCTCCTACTGGATCCCTACGCGCGGGCGATCAGCGGATCGGTCACGTTCGGGCCGGAGGTGCTCGGATACGCCGCCGGGGATCCGGATGCGCCGAGCGCCGGGGACTCCGCCGCCAGCGTGCCACGAAGCCTGGTGGTGGTCGACGACGCATTCCGCTGGCGCGACGGCACCCATCCGCGGCACCGGTTCTCCGACACGATCATCTACGAACTGCACGTCAAGGGGTTCACCATGCGGCATCCGGAGATCCCGCCGGAGCTGCGCGGAACCTACGCTGGCCTAGGCCATGAAGCCGCCATCGGCCACCTGCTCGACCTCGGGGTGACCGCCGTCGAGCTGCTGCCGGTACACGAAAGCGTCCCCGAGCCGTTCCTGCTGCAGCGCGGGCTCACGAACTACTGGGGCTACAACACGATCGGCTACTTCGCCCCGCACCAGGGCTACTCGGCGGCGGTCCGCGCCGGGAAACCCGGCGGCCAGGTGGACGAGTTCAAGGCCATGGTGGACGCGCTGCACGCGGCCGGGCTCGAGGTGCTGCTCGATGTGGTGTTCAACCACACCGCGGAGGGCGATCACCTCGGCCCGACGTTGTGCTACCGCGGCCTGGACAATCCGGCGTACTACCGGCTCGATGACAGCGATCCGAGCCGCTACGTCGATACGACCGGCTGTGGCAACTCGCTGAACGCCGGCGATCCGGTGACGCTACAGCTGATCATGGACTCGCTGCGCTACTGGCTGACCCAGATGCACGTCGACGGCTTCCGGTTCGACCTGGCCACCACGCTCGGCCGCCAGGACGGCGGCTTCGAGCAAGTGTCAGCGTTCTTCGACCTGGTCGCCCAGGATCCGGTGGTGTCCAGGGCCAAGCTGATCGCCGAGCCGTGGGATGTCGGCCAGTTCGACAGCTACGACCTCGGCCGGTTCCCGCCGCGGTGGCGCGAGTGGAATGGTAAGTACCGCGACACGATGCGCGACTTCTGGCGCAGCCACGCCGTCGGCCTCGGCGAGTTCGCCACCCGCTTCTGCGGGTCGTCGGACCTGTACGCGGGCGACCGCCGCCGGCCCACCGCGTCGGTGAACCTGATCACCGTCCATGACGGCTTTACCCTCCGGGACCTCGTCTCTTACGACGACAAGCACAACGAGGCCAACGGCGAGTCCAACCGGGACGGAACCAGCGACAACCGGTCCTGGAACTGCGGGACGGAGGGCCCGGCCGACGATCCCGATGTGCTGGCCCTGCGAGCGCGCCAGTCTCGGGTCATGCTCACCACCCTGCTGCTGTCGTTCGGCGTGCCGATGATGCTCGGCGGTGACGAGATGGGCCGGACCCAGCAGGGCAACAACAACGCCTACTGCCAGGACAACCAGATCGCCTGGGTTGACTGGGCGCAGACCGACACTCAGCTGCAGGATTTCACCAAGCGGCTTATCGCGTTCCGCAAGGCACACCCGGTGTTCCGCCGCCGCCGTTTCCTGTCCGGAACGGAAGCATCCGAGCTGCGCTGGTTCACTCCCGCGGGCACCGAGATGACGGCCGCTGACTGGTCGGACGAGAGCGCCCTGGCCGTCGGGCTCTACCTGGACGGATCTGACGACCCCGACCGCGCCGCTGACGGCACGCCACTGCTCGATGACGACTTTCTGGTGCTCGCCAACGCCTGGTGGGAACCGCTTGAGTTCGTCCTGCCAGCCACCAGGGAGCAGGCATCGTGGCGTATCGATATCGACACCTACGACCCGGCGGCACCCGGCAGCTCCGCGATCGCGCCGCGAGAACCCGGCGATCACGTCACCGTCAGCCCTCGTTCCATCGTGGTGCTGTCCGATCCGCGCCCGGCCTGACCACGCCCTGATCTGGCGGTGACGTCCTTGGCGTCCACCTTGGCAGGTAGCCTGACCAGCCGGGTGACTCTCGGCCGCGCCCACCGCATTGACATGGTTCAGCGATGCGGGAACCCGGCTGCAATGTGCTGCGAGCCGTACTGTTCTGGGAACGGACCGGAGCGGGGCTGCCCGTCGCCTGTACTGACCTGGGTTACTTGGACAGGTGCAGCTCGATCAGCGGGCTGCGTCCGGTATCGGTCTTGAAGTAGCCGACGGCCCACACGGTGTCGCCGGCTGCCGCTATCCCGCCGAGAACCTTGTCGCCCGTCCCGGGGTTCGGCGCGGGTACCTGCTGCCAGCCGGTGCCGCTATTGCGTGCGACCAGAGTGAGCTGGTTTCCGCTGGCCTGGTCCAGGGCCGAACCGACCGCCCAGATGGTTCCGCCGGAATAGGCCACGCCGGTGACGTTGGAGAACCCGGAGCCGAGCCCGGCTGGCTGCTCCGCGGTCCAGACGCCGCCGAGCAGGTGCTCGACAAGCGGCCGGGCCTGGTGCATGCTGTCATCCGTTTGGCCGACTGCCCAGACCTGGCTGCCGTGGACGGCGACGCCTTGCAGCAGGCCGCCGGTCAGGCCGGCTGACGGTACGTCGACGGCTTCCCAGTGATGGCCGTCCCAGTGTTCCACCAGCGGAGTGTCGGAATGCCTCCCGTCGCGCTGCCCGACGGCCCAGATGTCCTCTGGCCCCGCGGCGGCCACGCCGTACAGGTGGTTACCCGTTGTGCCGGGATCCGGGCTCGGGACCACCGACCAGCTGGCGCCGTCCCAGTGCTCGATCAACGTGCCGTAGGTGCCGTCCTGGCTCTGCTGGTGGCCGACAGCCCAGACGTCGCGGGCGGACAGGGCGACCGCCGAGTACAAAGTGTCGCGCTGGGTGTCGAGCTTGGGCGTTGCGGCGATGTGCCAGGCGCTGCCGTCCCAGGCTTCGATCAGGCTGTGGGCCTGATACGAGCTGTTGAGGGCCATGCCGACCGCCCACGCCTTGCCGGGTGTGGCGGCGACACCGAACAGCGTGTTGACGTTCGGCCCCGAATCGGGCACCGGTGTCTGAGTCCACCGTTTTCCGTCGAAGTGCGCCGCAGTGGCCAGTGTGGCGTCCTGGTTGCTAGCCGGGGTGTCAGGGAGGAAGTTGCCGACCGCCCAGACGTCAGACGGCGAGATCGCGGCCACGGCGCCGTAGGTGTTGTCCCCGGCGCCAAGGGCCGGGGCGGGCTGGACCGCCCATCCTCCGCTCGCCGATCTGTCGGTGGTGTACCTGACCGGCTCGGTCGGCGCTGGCGACGGCGCGGCGATCTCGGGCACGGCTAGCGGCTTGAATGCGGACGCGGCCGAGCCTGTGACGGCGAACAGCGGCGTCAGCGGCTTGACCTTCGCGGTGTCACACGTGTTCTGCAGGCAGGCCAGGCCGAAATTGCGCTGGATCGTTTGCAGCAGCGAGTAGTGGCTGTAGGTCGCGGGATCATGCAGGTGCCGCGGGCCGTGGCTGGTGACGACCACGTCGGCGACCCGGCCGCCGCCGCCTGTGTTGTCGTCACCCTCGTCATAGACGATATCGATGGCGTTGTTGCCCTTAGCCCAGAAGCTGGCGCCGGTGATCTCTGCCACCAGCTGGCCCAGGTACTGATCACCGACGGCCACCAGGCGCTGGTCCTGCGGATCTTTGCCGCCGGGGGTGCCGGAGTCGATGCAGTACGGCGGATCGCCATGCTGGTCGTGGCACTCATCGGGGATCACCCAGTTGAAGGCGGGCACGTGGCCGCCGCGCAGGTCGGCGGCGAGCCGCTGCACGGGAACCTGACGCGACCAGTCGGCCGGATTCAGCGACGAGGTGAAGTTGGCGATGGCGTTGTGCTTCGACACGTACAGCGGATCCTTGTCCGGGGCGCCGTTGCAGTTCGCCGGATAGCAGATGCCCTGGTAACCCGGGTGCGGCAGCCCCTGGAGGTAGGCCTTCCAGCTGATCCCGGCCTGGTCGAGCTCGCTGATCAGGCTTGGCGCCACCACCCGGTTGACGTAGTAGGCGTTGTCGGAGGCCACGGTGAACGTGCTGCCCCCCAGCAGCGCGACATAGTTCGGCTCGCTCGGGTGCGACACCGCGTAATAGCTGGTCGCCACGCCGTACTGAGACGCAAGCGCGTTGAGGTTGGGAGCAGCTGGATTCCCGATCACGTCGGTGAAGCCGTGGTTCTCCTCGACGATGACGAACACGTGGTCATAATGGCCGGACGCCGCCGGGGCGGGCGACGCGAGAGCCGGAGACATTCCGCTCACCGCCCAAGCGCCGGCGACAGTAAGGGCAAGCAGACTCCGTGCCGATATGGACATTACAGCAGCCTCCGCTAGCTGGCGGACCCCCCTCGATCGCCACCGAGACTACGGATCACAGCAAACCCGGGGAAACCATGGCCAGATGAACATTCGGTTGTAACGACCTGAACAGCACGCGGATGCACACCTGGCCGCGCTGCCACCGGGCGAACTTCGTCCCCAGGTCTTCTTCCGCCGCCATGACTTCACCCGTTACCAGCGGGAGACGGGCCGATGGGCGGCTTGTCTCCCGCATCAGAGGCAACTCACCGGATGTGGCAGCGGCGCCAGCGCGCGAGCTCCCGAAGCGGGCTGCCGGGCATGCTTACATAAGGTGATCAGGCAGGTCAGATACTTCGATAGTTCCCTGCGCTGAGACCCAGGGCCCGGGGATCGCCGCGCAGATCAATTCCAGGTCGGCCGGGGTCCTGCCCCGTACCAACAGCCAGCAATACGACCCGCGCCCGTCCATGCGCAGCAGCTTGCCCGGCGCGGAGAACCAGCGCACCATGATGTCATCGCCGACCCACACCGGATACTCGGGCAACGCCATCTGCTCGTAGGCGGATTCGACCACCGTGATCAGCTCGCCAGGCAGCGGGCACGCATTGCCAAGCTTCCCCGCCCCGAGCAGCACCTCGCTCAGCACCATCTCCACGCACGCCACCGACACCCGGTCCAGGAACGGCTCCCAGCCGCCGCGGCTCCGGTCCCGGACGTACACCGGCGGATCGGTGCTGGCCAGGTCGGCTGCCGCCACGCCCCATTCGGCGCAGTACTGGTTCTCGACGCGGAACACCACGGCGGTGCCCAGATCGTCCAAGCCGAGCTCGCGCGGGGGGACCAGCCGGTCCTGCCTGGCCGTCAGGTCGGGGCGCCTGCCGAACAGCAGGTAAGCCTCCCGCAACGCGGCGGGCAGCTCAGCGCCGATGCGCTGCTCGGCAGCGCGCCAGGTATCACGGCTGATCCCGTCACCGGGCGCCAGCGGCGTGGTCCATTCCGCAGCGAACCGCCGGATGAACTCCCAGGCCTGCCGGCGATCATCAAGCCCGGCCCGCAACGCCTCACCCGCATCAAACCTGCCCGCCATGCCGGCGAGCCTACCGGCGGCTTACGACACCAGAGCCTCGGCGAAAAAACCCTCACGCTCACTCGCGAGTCGAGCGAGGACGACCAGTATGCACGCTACTCGGAAAATGTCCGCTGGGTCTACGGGCCCGTGGTCTACATCGGGCTGAATGTCCAGGGCTCGAACGACAACTACCCCTACCCCGAAACCGACGCCGAGAGCGGCGCTGTCGTCGTCCGCAGCGACGCGGAGATCCAGCGCCAGCGGGACGAGGAGATCGCGCGCAAGGCGGCTGACCTCCACTGGCTCGGCGAGGGCTTCGCGTACGCCAAGCAGATCGGCGCGAAGGGCATCCTGATCGACTGGCAGGCCGACCCGAATTTCAACAACGAGCAGCACCTCACAAACCCTCACGACTGGGACGCGTTCCCGGACTACGTCAGCGCCCTCCGCACCAACACGATGGCCTTCCCCGGCCAGGTCGTGCTAGTGCACGGCGACTCGCACTACTTCAAGATCGACAAGCCGATCACTCTGCCGAGCGGCGGCGTGCTCGCGAATTTCACGCGCGTCGAGACCTTCGGCGCCCGTCAGACCCACTGGGTGAGCGCCACGATCAACCCGGACGACCCCAATCTGTTCGAGTTCGAGCCGCGCATCGTCCCGGCCAACGTCGGATAGGCATTCCCCGTACGGCGTCCCGGCTCCCGGCCGGGGCGCTGTACGGCACCTCTCGTCAAGGCGCGACGTCCGTGTCCGTGGCCAGGGTTCGAGTCGGCGGGCAGGACAAGGGCCGTGATACTCGCCGCTGCCTAGGCAGAGCTCCGAAGGCGGATATCGCACACACGTTCCTGGGTCGGCGGTAACGTTTGGTAACGAGATTGCCGTCTCCGGAACGTCCGGGCCAGCCACCGCCACGACTGTCGTACATCCGCCGTGGTCATTGTCTACCTCGGCTGAACTCTCCACTTCGTCTGCGGGGCTCCGGCAAGGTCGTCCCGGCTTATGGTTCTCACCGGACCTGGCATGTGACAAGATTCGCCGGTACGGCATTGGTAGGCCGGAATCACCTCCGGCAGCTATATTGCGGGCATATGAGCGCCCCGTCTGGCAGGGATCGGCTTGCCGTGTGGACCTTCGAGGAGGCCGGCGAGGAGATCCCGTGCGGCGATCCGTCGGTCACCGACGCCGAACGGGCAGCGGCCGGCCGGGAGACGATCGCGGGCCGCTGGCGGGCGCTGCTGGCTGGCAACCGGAGCCGCGCCGCCGCCCGGTACGCCGCTGGTGTCCTGCCCGATGGCCAGGACGTGGTGCGGGTGTGGCAGGCGCGCGACCCTGCTGAGCTGCGTGACCGGCTGGCTGGGCCGCCGCTGGCCGTGTGGGCCGAGGGCGACATCTTGCACGTGCTGTGGCAGGGCCAGGCGGAGGAGGTTCAGCTCGGCGCCGGCGTACAGCCACGGCTGTGGCCAGTGGCCGGCGCCGATGACCTGTGGGAGGCGTCGCTGCGCATACGCCGCCTGCAGGAGGCAGTGATCACCATCGCGGTCATGCCCCGGCTGGCGGGCGGTGACTGGCCCGCGCAGCTGACGGAGCCGCTAGTGTGGCGCGGACCGCGGGCACCTGCCGCCGTGCCCGCCCGGCGGCTGCGCGGTACGGTCGAAGAGCACACCCTGGATAGCGCGGCGCTCGGCGCGCCGCGGCGGGTGACCGTCTACCGCCCGCCCGGGCCCGCCCGGGCCCGCCCGGCCGCTGGCCGGCTGCGTGCTTGCGGACGGGGAATCGGCATCCGGGTTCGCCCGGACCCTGGAGTCCGCGATCCTGGCCGGCGCCGTCCCGCCGGTCCTGCTGGCCGGGGTGCACAATGCCGCCAGCCCAGCCGGTTCCTGGCCCGACCGGCGCGCCCAGGAATACCTGCCTGGCGTCAGCCGGCGGCGCTTCGCCGCGCATCTTCGTTTCGTCACCGGCGAGGTCATTCCGTGGGCGGGCGGGCAGTTCGGCCCGGCCGAAGGGCCCTGGGTCGCCGCCGGGTTCTCCAACGGCGGCGCCTGGGCGATCGCCGCCGCGCAACGCCGGCCGGACCTTCTCACGGCGGTGGCCGCGTTCAGCTCCGGCGTGGTGCCGCAGCGGATCAGCCGCGAGGCCCGCTCGGCCCGGATCCGGCACTACCTCGCGGCCGGCACTCTCGAACCGGGTTTCCGGCGGGCTACCCGGCAGTGGGCGCAGCGGCTGCAAAGAGCCGGACTCCCCTGCCGCCACGAGGAATGGATCGGCGGCCACGACCACCTGTGGTGGGAACAGCAACTCCCCATCGCGCTCGGCTGGCTGCTGGCGCCGCCCTGAGCGGCCACCCCTACGGCGGAACGCTCGCCCGTACCGGCCGGCAACGGCGCCGCTCCGGTACCTCTCCCGCAGGCTGAAGCCGATATCTGGGACATGGAGTACTTCATCGCCCAGGCGAAGATCATCCTGCCTGTCCTGGGCGTGACTATCTTTCGCTGAACGGCAACAGCCGTCAGCCACGCCGCCGAGACGGCGCCCGCTTCCCCGCCTCAGGACCGGGCGAGGACGCAGAACTCGTGGCCCTCCGGGTCGGCCAGGCACGTCCACGGGACGTCGCCCTGGCCGAGGTCGAGGTCGGTGGCGCCGAGGGCCCGCAGCCGGGCCACCTCCGCTGCTTTGTCGTCACCGGGGTCCGGCACCAGGTCAAGATGGACGCGGTCTGGCACGGTCTTCACGCCAGTGCGGAGGAACTCGAGATACGGGCCGACACCCTTGGCGGAGCGCCACACCGCATGATCGTCAGTCACCTCATGCAGGGTCCAGTCCATCGCCTCACCCCAGAACCGGGCCATGGCCTGCGGATCCGCACAGTCGACCACCACCCGGGCGATCGGCCCGGTGTCCCGGTAGATCTCCCGGGGCTCCAGCACGCAGAACTCGTTGCCCTCCGGGTCGGCGAGGACCGTCCACGGCACTTTGCCCTGGCCCACGTGGGCGGGCGTCGCACCGAGAGCCTGGAGGCGCGCGACCAACTCCGCCTGATGGGCCGCAGAGGTGGTGGCGAGATCGAGGTGCACACGGTTCTTTGTTGTCGTCTTGAGTTCCGGGACGGTAACGACGTCGACGCAGACGGTGACCGGGTCCAGCCAATCGAAGCCGACGGGTCCAACGTTGGTCACGCCGGGTTCCTCGCTGGCAACACGCCAGCCGAGCGCCTCCGCCCAGAACCGGCCGACCGCCGAGTCATCAAGAGCCTTTATGTTCACCAGAACAGGTCGCAGTGTCATGCCGGCGATCCTATGCATGTACGGTGCCCGGCTGTGATCAGCGCGGCAACCCGCTTTGAGCAAGCGCGACAAGGGGGCTGACGTGCCGGGCCGGGATCCCGCTCGACGTCGACACGGTGCTAGCGGAGGCGTAGTGTCTGCCCTGTGGAGGGAGCTGCGCAAAAGCACACCCTCGGCAGTCAGGCCATGGCGACTATTACCGCTGCCGCTCGCACTATGTACCCGCATGACGCGTTGCCGGACGACGTCTATGCGCGCGTCGGTGAGAAGCTCGCCGAGGCCGCGCATGAGGACTCCCGGGCCGCGCGGATGATCGAGGACGGCGTGTCCGCGCTCAACGGAGGCCGGCCGTTCGCTGAGCTCTCGGCGGACGAGCAGCTCGAGACGCTGAAGGGGATCGAGGGCTCGGACTTCTTCGAGCTCGTGCGCTCGACCGCAGTCGTTGAGGTCTACTCCGACCAGCGCACCTGGAAGCTGGTCGGCTACGAGGGACCGTCGTTCGACAAGGGCGGCTATATCAACCGGGGTTTCAATGACCTCGGCTGGCTTCCTGACCCGGAGGCGGCTTCGTGAGCGCTCAGCTCTACGGCCACCGGCCGGCCAGCCGCTTCGCGGCCGACGACTCCGACGTCATCGTCGTCATCGGCTCCGGCGCGGGCGGGGGCACGCTCGCCAGCGAGCTCTGCCAGAGGGGCGCGAAGGTCGTCCTGGTCGAAGCGGGAAAGCACCACCAGCCCGAGGACTTCATCAACGACGAGTGGGCCTCGCTCAACCAGCTCGCCTGGCTGGACGCGCGCACGACGTCTGGCTCGTGGCGGATAGCCGAGGAGTTCCCGAACCTGCCCGCCTGGACCTGCAAGACGGTCGGCGGCACGACCGTTCACTGGGCCGGCTGCTGCGTGCGCTTCAAGGACTGGGAGTTCCGGATCCGCTCCGAGCACGGGCCCATCGACGGGGCCAGCCTGCTCGACTGGCCGATCGGCCTGTCCGACCTTGAGCCCTACTACGACAAGGCCGAGGACCGGCTGGGCGTCACGCGCACGAACGGGATCCCGGCACCGCCGGCCAACAACAACTTCAAGGTGATGGGCAACGGCGCCAAGCGCGCCCGCTACACAGGCGTCAGCACGGGCCGGATGGCGGTAAACACGGTGCCGCGCGACGGGCGCCCCGCGACCATCCAGGACGGCTTCAACTACCAGGGCGACAAGCAGCGCGCGCACTGGTCGACGCTGACCGCCGAGATCCCCAAGGCCGAGAAGACCGGCCGGCTTGACCTCCGGCCCGAGTCGATGGCGATCCGGATCGAGCACGACGACTCCGGCAAGGTGACCGGCGTCGTCTACGTCGACGCCGAAGGGAGCGAGCAGCGTCAGAAGGCGCGTGTCGTGTGCATCGCCGGCAACGCGATCGAGACCGCGCGGCTGCTGCTGAACTCCGATTCGTCGCTGTTCCCGGACGGGCTGGCTAACTCCAGCGGCCAGGTGGGGCGCAATTACATGCGCCATCTCACCGGGTCGGTGTTTGCCACGTTCGACAAGCCGGTACGGATGTACCGCGGCGAGACGATGGCGGGCATCGTCACCGACGAGTCGCGCAACGACCCCGGGCGCGGCTTCGTCGGCGGCTACTACATGCAACTGCTCTCACTCGGCCCGTCCTTCCTGTCCACGTTCTTGAGCCCGCGCGCCTGGGGGCGCGACTTCGCCACGATCATGGAGCAGTACGACCACATGGCCGGCATGTGGCTGGTGGGCGAGGACCTGCCGCAGAAGAGCAACCGGGTCACACTCAACCGCGATGTGCACGACCAGTTCGGCCAGCCGGTGCCCAACGTGCATGTCGACGACCACCTGAATGACACGGCGATGCGCGAGCACGCCTACGCCGCGGGCGAGTCGGTTTACGCCGCCGTCGATGCGTTGCGCACATTCCGCGTTTCGCCGTATCCGACTACGCACAACCTTGGGACCGCCCGCATGAGCGCGCGTCCGGAGGACGGCGTCGTGAACGAGTTCGGCCGGGCGCACGACGTGCCGAACCTGCTCGTGTCCGATGGCAGCGTGATGACGACCGCGGCGGCGGCGAACCCGACGCTGACGATCGTCGCGCTGGCGCTGCGCCAGGCCGACTACATCGAGCAGCAACTGAAGGCGGGGGCGCTTTGATCGGCCTTTGTTCATGCGCTGTGATCGCCGTCATACCCGGCGCTCGAGGATGAGCTGCGCCTTCGCCGGGGCGGTCTTCCGCGGTCGTGGCTGATGGAGAGCCGTTTTCGCGGACCGGGCAGGCACACGGTTCTGCGCGGCCGGGCGAGCGAGTGCGCGCTGCTGGATGACTTGGTTTCGGCGATCCGCCGCGGCGAGAGCCGGTCGCTGGTGCTGCGCGGCGAGGCTGGGATCGGGAAGACGGCGCTGCTGGAATACCTGATCGCGCCGGCGTCGGATCTGACGGTCGTCCGGGCGGTTGGGGTGGAGTCGGAGATGGAGCTGGACTACGCCAGTCTGCATCAGCTGTGCGGGCCGCTGCTCGGCCGGCTCGAGAGTCTCCCGGCGCCGCAGCGGCAGGCCATGGAGATCGTGTTCGGCATGAGCGCCGGTGGAGCCCCGGACCGGTTTCTCGTCGGGTTGGCGGTGTTGAGCCTGTTCGCGGCGGTGGCCGAGCAGCGTCCGCTGCTGTGTGTCGTCGATGACGCGCAGTGGCTGGATCAGACCTCGGCGCTGACGCTGGCCTTCGTCGCCCGTCGCCTGCTGGCGGAGCCGGTCGGGATCGTGTTCGGCGCCCGCGAGCCGGGCGAGGAGCTTCGGCACGTGCCCGAACTGGAGGTGCAGGGGCTGAGCGACGGTGACGCCCGCGCACTGCTGAGCTCGGCCGTGCGGTTCAAATTGGATGAGGCAGTCAGGGACCGGATCGTCGCCGAGACGCGGGGGAATCCGCTGGCGTTGCTCGAGTTGCCGCGTGGTTTGACCGCGTCGCAGCTGGCGGGTGGCTTCGGTCTGCTGGGCGCGCAGGCGCTGACAGGGCGGATCGAGGAGAGTTTCGTCCGGCGTCTGGAGCTGCTCTCTGATGACGGGCGGCGTCTGTTGCTGGTCGCGGCATCGGAGCCGGTCGGCGATCCGCTGCTGCTGTGGCGCGCGGCCGAGCGGCTCGGTATCGGGCCGGCGGCCGCGGAGGCCGCGGAGGCGGAAGGATTGCTGACGATCGGCGGGCGCGTGACGTTCCGCCATCCGCTGGTGCGCTCGGCGATGTATCGATCGGCGGCGGCCGAAGATCGCCGCGCGGTCCATTTGGCGTTGGCAGAAGCGACCGATCGAGAGGCCGATCCGGACCGTCGTGCGTGGCATCTGGCGGCGGCCGCCGCGGGGCCTGACGAGGAAGTTGCTTTGGAGCTCGAACGCTCGGCTGGCCGGGCGCAGGCGCGCGGCGGGCTCGCTGCCGCGGCGGCGTTCCTGCGGCGTGCCGTGGCGTTGACCAAGGACCCGGTGCGGCGGGCGGTTCGCGCTCTGGCCGCGGCGCAGGCGAGCTTGCAGGCCGGCGAATTCGACGCGGCTCTCGGGCTGGCTGCCACGGCGGAGGCCGGGCCGCTCGATGAGTTCCAGGGCGCTCTGGTCGACCTACTGCGTGCCCACGTCACCTTCGCCGCGGGTCTTTGGAGCGATGCTCCCCCGCTGCTGCTGAAGGCGGCGACCCGGCTCGAGTCGTTCGACCTGGACCTCGCGCGCGAAACCTACCTGACCGCCTGGGGCGCGGCGGGGCTGGCGGAGGATGTCGCCGCGCGGGACGTCCTGGTGGAGATCTGCCGCGCGGTGCGGGCACTCCCTTCGCCGCCGGGTGCTCCGCGTCCACGCGACCTGATGCTTGACGGCTTCGCTCTGCTGATCACCCAGGGACACGCCGCCGCGACCCCGACGTTGCAGCGAGCAGTGCTGGCGGTCGCCAACATTCCCGTGGAGGACGTCCTGCGGTGGGGTTGGACGACCGCGGGCGCCAGCGCAGCCGTGTGGGACCACGAGGGCTGGCTCGCGAGCTGCACGCGACAGGTCCAGGTCGTCCGCGACGCCGGCGCGCTTGCGGCACTGCCGATCCACCTCACGTATCTGGGAATGGGAATCGTGTGGACGGGTGACTTCGCGGGTGCCGCCTCGCTCGTCGCGGAGATCGATAGCGTGGCGGCGGTGACCGGGAGCCGCTTCCCGCCCTACACCTTGCTGCGGCTCCGCGCACTGCAGGGCAGGGAAGGCGAGGCATCCGCAGCGATAGCGAGCGCGATCGAGCAATTCGGAGGGCAGGGAACGACGGCTCTGCGGGCGTATTGGGCGGCCGCGGTCCTGTACAACGGCCTCGCTCACTACGAGGAGGCTGCATCGGCGGCCCGGCGAGCCACGTCCAACGCCCTCAACCACTGGATACCCACGTGGGTGCTGCCCGAGCTTGTCGAGGCAGCCGTACGCGGGGGGGACGCTGGGCTTGCCCGCGATGCGCTCGAGCGGCTGGCGAAGACGACACAACCCTGCGGCACCGACTTCGCGCTCGGCGTCGAAGCGCGCTGCCGGGCGCTGCTGAGCGACGGAGCGGCCGCCGACGAGCTGTATCGCGAGGCGATCGAGCGGTTGAGGCGCACCCGGCTCCGTCCGGAGGTCGCCCGCGCGCACCTCCTCTATGGCGAGTGGTTGCGCCGCGAGAATCGCCGGGTCGACGCGCGCAAGCAGCTGCGCACGGCCCACGAGCTGCTGGTCGCGATCGGGATGGAGGCGTTCGCTGAGCGCGCACGTAAGGAGCTTCAGGCGACGGGCGAGAAGGTGCGCAAGCGGACGGTCGAAACGCGCGACGATCTGACCGCCCAGGAGCGGCAGATCGCGCGGCTCGC
>WNGK01002485.1_pt1 | contig 35205 bp, 34 predicted proteins | sample 5400601 | NCBI WGS metagenome assembly WNGK01 (sample SAMN13153376, study PRJNA577476) | soil metagenome | isolation source: 60 cm soil or saprolite under Garry oak tree replicate 1 | place: USA:California | collected 2016-06-15 | reverse complement strand
GAAAGCGCGGCAATGGCCGTAGCCCAAGAATCCCTCGGAGCCTCACGTGTGGTGAAGGCGTTCGGGCAGGAGGAACGGAGAAGCAAACAACTAGTCTCCCACTACAGCGACAGTCTTTCCGCGCAGCTCAAAGTCTACGTGGACAGCGCCGTCTACAACCTGCTCGTCGGCGTCGTCACATCGATCGGGCTCGCCGCGGTACTGTACGTTGGCATCCGACACGTCCAGGCGAACACTCTAAGCCTCGGAGCGCTATTGGTCGTCAACTACTATGTGACACAGCTCTACTCTCCCCTGAGAAACGTTGGACAGAAGACCCTTGACATACAATTATCGCTCGCGGGAATCGAAAGGTACCACGCGGTCCTCGACGAGACACCAGACGTGCCCGAGAAGCCGAACGCTAAGCCCCTCGCTAGAGCGAAGGGCAAGATAGTCTTCCAGAAAGTCTCTTTCGAGTACGTGAAAGACCATCCTGTCCTCGACGACGTGTCCTTCGATCTGCCTGCCGGCAGCCGTCTCGGCATCGTCGGCCCAACAGGATCCGGCAAGACAACACTGTCCAGTCTGCTCGTCCGCTTCTTCGACCCAACACGAGGCGTCGTAACCCTGGACGACGTGGACCTGAGAGACTACAAGCTGGCCGACCTCCGAAACCAGTTCGCAGTAGTCCTACAGGACACGGTCCTGTTCTCCGCATCGATAGCCGAGAACATTCGATTCGCCAGACCCGACGCATCAATGGAAGAAGCAATCGCTGCAGCCCGCGCCGCGAACGCGCACGACTTCATCACCAGCTTCCCAAACGGATACGATACCCTCGTCGGAGAGCGAGGCATGAAACTGTCCGGTGGCGAGCGCCAGCGAGTCTCGCTCGCAAGAGCGTTTCTGAAAGACGCGCCGGTCCTCATATTGGACGAGCCGACAAGCGCGCTGGACGTTCACTCCGAGGCGTTGGTTCTTGACGCGATCGAACGACTGATGAAAGGAAGGACCACGATGATGATCGCACATCGCGCAAGCGCACTGAGAAACTGCGACACAATCCTAAGGATAGAAAACGGAAAGACAGCAGGACTGACCGGTGAGGTTGCTTCCGTGCTCAAGAGCATGACCCCGACGCCCGCCTAACCGCGAGAGAGGGACCAGTCGGTTGAGCAACAGGTTGACAGGAAACCCCCACACTCCGAGATACCCGAGTCAGAGGAGACTCGTCGCAGGGCTCGCCACCATCTTCCGCACGAGCAAGCCCGCGAACGGAGACGTTGCGATACTCGCCCGGAAACCGAACCCGCTTGGAAGCACGTTTCCAACCGAGATCGTCAAGTGCCGTCTTCGCCGGGAACGAAGTACACTCGGCCTATTCGTCAAGTATGGAACGAAAAAGTTCGACGGCGTCCACGGCCACAGGGGGAACGTTTCCTACGAATCCAAAGTCTACCAGGAAATCCTCCGACCTTTGCACGCTTCCACGCCCTCATTCTATGGGGTTTATCACGATAAGATTGGACACATCCCGTGGCTGGTACTCGAATACCTGCCCGGTGGAACTCCGGCCAGCTGGTCGAAAGATCCCAAAGCAATGATACGATCAGCACGGTGGATCGGCAAATTCCACGCAACGAGCGAAAAACTCCTGTCAAGTCCAAGGCTAAGATTCCTGCGACGATACGATGCTAACTATTACAAGGGCTGGGCCAGACGAACGAAGCAACAGTTCAGCCGATTTGACGGATTGTCGTGGATCACGGATCTCTGCGACGAATTCGAAAAGCTAATCCCACAACTATTATCAGCGCCTCAGACCATCATCCACGGCGAATACTTTGGGTCCAACATCATCTACCAAAACGGCACGAGTCGCCCAGCAGACTGGCAATCAGCCGCGATCGCACCGGGAGAAATCGATCTGGCCTCCCTGACCCATTCCTGGCCAACACGGATCGCCCAGAGTTGCGAACGAGAGTATCGCAAATCCCGGTGGCCCTCCGCACCAAAGGGATTCGAAGAAACGCTCGACGTTGCCCGGTTCTACATGAACCTCCGCTGGCTCGGGGATACAACGTTGATGGCGCCGCTCTTAAGGGGACAAGAACGGCCGATCCTATCGAAAAATCTCAAGAAATTCATCAGGGGACTTTACGAGGCAGGCGACAAAATGGGACTGGTCAAAGACAACCTTACAAACTTCATCCTATAGTGATCGCAGTCCCTCATCAAGCATCACCTGACCCCACTCTGGGGATGGAGGCATGCGCCAGCAAACGTCTCGTCGCGCTCTGTGGACACACTCGGCAGCAATGTAAAAGCCCAGATGCCTAGTAGGGTCTCGACCGGCAAAGTCGGAATATGCTGCGAGAAAAGCTTCGACAGCTTGGTCAAAGACGTGGAGGTTCGCCTTGTGCTTCAAGCCCAGCCTCTTCAGATAGACAATGAACCAGGCCAAATCACGCGCCGGATCAGCCATGTCGTACTCGTCAAGATCTATGACCACAGTGCGCGAGCCCTCAAAGAATACATGTCCCGCCATATAGCTGCCATGTCCAGGACGGAGCCTCAACGTGCTCGAGGTCGGGGCTACCGCGTCGAGTCTATGAAACAGGTCGTCGCACTTGTCTGAGAAAGAGGCGTTACACTGCTTGATCATGTTTGTCCACCGTTGAAGCTGTAAAATGAAATCCTCCGGGTTGGCTGTTTTGCCCTGTTGCGGGCCGAAATTATGGAATCGTGCCAACCATGCTGCGCAACGTCTCGCGGCTCCAATCTGCTCGTCCGATTTTCCCCCTAGGAAGACCTCTGACGACCGCGTTCCCTGAACCATCTCCTCGAGCAACGTGTTGAACGAGGACAGGTAAGCTACGGGTTTCGCAATCGCGAACTCGGCCCCCGCGCCAAATCCTGCGTTATAGATGACTTTCATGGCATCAAACACGTCCTGTCGATTGTCAAGATGACACTTGCATAGAATACTCTGCGATCTCCCTCTAGTCTTGATACTCATCTCGAAAGTGACCCGGTTTTTGTGAGGCTTGAGCATTCGAAGGCTCATGTCTCGAAACGGGTCGTCTTGCCTGAGCGATGGTAGTGTCCGCCTTAGCTCAGCGAGAAATTCTTCCCGGCGCAGCACCGTTGAGAAGCGCTCGACAGCCTCGTCCGTCGTAACTGGCACGTTCATGATTTATCAAAAGCCTCTTTCGCTATCGACCGAAAGCCGTGGACAACCACGCGAGCTAATACCCCACAATGACTCCAGACCGGGCACAGATCCAGAGACGAGGTAGAAAAAGATGCCCATCCAAGTATAGAGAAAGATATCTGATGTAGGATTTGGTCTTTAATCGCAACCCGACCTTCTCAAAGAGTTCGTGGTCAGACTTCAAGCGTGAACCGGCCTGAAAAACTAGTCGAAAACCGGACAGAATCGCCAGACTTTATAGTTCCGGACAGACACGTCTCTGCAACTTGAATCGTAAATCAGACTCGGTCTCGATCCTCGGAATGGGCTACGTTGGCCTTTGCACTGCCTCAACCTTCGCGTCCCGCGGCATCCGGACAATAGGGATAGATATTGATGAAGCGAGAGTAGACCAGATTCGTAAGGGAAAGGCTCCTCTTCACGAGCCGCAGCTTGATGCTATGTTGAAGAAGGCTATCAGGAGCAGGCTTCTTGCTGCGAGCAGCGATATTTCTAGTGCCGCCGATACGGGCACGACTTTCCTGACGGTTGGGACGCCCAGTCAGCAGGATGGGTCCATCGACCTCTCCTACGTCAAAAACGTCACTGAAGATTTGGGAAGTGTACTTCGTGAGAAGCGCGGCTACCATCTCGTCGTCGTCAAGAGCACAGTCGTCCCAGGCACTACCAATGGTACGGTAAGGCGATTCCTGGAACAGTCCAGTGGCAAGAAAGTGGGATCCGAGGTAGGCTTGTGTGCCAATCCGGAGTTCTTGAAAGAGGGAACCGCGATCAACGACGCTCTCCATCCCGACAGGATAGTCATAGGATCTAATGACAAGAAATCGGCCAACCAGCTCACGAGACTCTACCGAAAATTCTATGGATCCCAGCTCCCACCTGTTATCCTCACTAATCCTGAGAGTGCTGAGCTGGTCAAATATGCCAGCAACGCATTCCTCGCCACAAAGATCAGCTTCATCAACACAGTAGCCAGCATCGCCCAGCAGATACCCGGCGTAGACGTGGGCACGATCGCGGAGGCCATAGGCCTCGACCCTAGAATCGGAGGATTATTCCTCAAAGCCGGACCCGGCTACGGCGGGAGCTGTTTCCACAAAGACCTCCAAGCACTCATCAACTACAGCCAGAACAACGGTTATGATCCGATCTTATTCCGAGCCACGGAAGAGACTAACGAGCAACAAGCCAACAAGGTTGTGGACATGGCCGAAACGCTCCTAGGATCTCTATCCAATAAGAAAGTCGTAGTGTTAGGTCTCGCGTTCAAGAAAGATACCGATGACATTCGCGAAGCCTCGTCACTACGAGTAATCAACCAGCTCAAGACGAAAGGAGCACACGTCATTGCTTACGACCCCATGGCCATACCCAACGCCAAGAAACAGCTGGCAGACCAGATCAGCTACGCTGACAACTCTCACTCCGCCCTCAAAGGAGCAGCCTGCGCGATCATAATGACTGAATGGGACGAGTTTCGAAAACTCAAACCTAAAGATTTCCAGGCGTACATGAAGACCCCGAACATCGTCGACGCCAGGAGAATCTATGACCCTAGGGAGTTCAGCCGGCTCAACTATGTCGCGATTGGGTTAGGGGCCAGCAGATAATTGTGAGACTGAAGCAAGCAAATTCCATCCGCTTAGGAACTGTTGGTTCCTTTGAGCTCTAAGTAGATGCCTCTTTGGACTTCAACCTGCGCCCAAGTATACGATTCAGTGTACGCTTGCGCGCTCGTAACGGAATGGTCGAAGAACTCCGTTCTTTCAGTCGTGGCAGTAAAACAATTCCTGAGGGTTTGTCCAGCGTCAGCTTGCGGGGCGTCCATTCCACAGTTGCTGTAGGCTCCGTGGCTGAGAAGCTCAACCAGCATCGAATTCGCCTGAGTCGCGGTTATGCTGATCGATTGAGAATTGGATGAGGTGCTCGGTGCTGTCGTAGTCGAGGAGCCGACGCCCGCGACGCCTCGGTACCGGCTGACCGTCATTGTGATTATGATAGAGGTTACGCATGGCGTCTGGCAGCCCATCCAGTCGGGGCTTGCGGTTATGGTCGTGGAGTTAGTGGTTGATGAAGCTCTGCCGGTCCAGGCTTGCTCCCAGAAATTCGCTGCTACCCCCGGAGACGCACTCGCCGCACTAGAGTAAACACTGGATTGCGTATCTGTAACGCTGGAGATGTTTGGAAGATTTCCCCCGCTTCCTGCGGAATATGCGATCTGAACTATGACAAAGTCATCAGACCGTGTCCCTATCTCCCCCGCGTAAGTATAGTTGCTCGAAACGATAGCCTCCGCTATGTTTGAAACAGCGTAGAAACTCGGGGTTATTGTTCTGAAAGATCCAACAGGCAGTTTCGTACCAGTCCCGCTACTGCCCGAGCCAGTACCATGCTGAGGCGCCAAATCGACATTGCCGAAGCCTACGACCGTCGTTAACATTAGTCCTGCCAAAGTCATGACCAGAAAGATCTTGCCGATACGGAACGGTGAAACATTCCCGTTCCTTTTCGGGGAATTCCGCCCTCTTGAACATACAGGATCTAAAGGACTGCTACTTGGCTCGATCTCGTCTTCGAGCTCATAGGATGCAAACCTCCTACTGTTATCCAGGCGCAGAGTCCTTCGTATAGCTAGAGAGTAGACTACGAGCGCTGTTCCTTGTACTAAGATTAGCGTCGCGAGAAGGTTGAGTAGTAGTGAAGAGGCGGAAGCGGCTATGGTAATCCAGAGCCACAGAGCGGCCCCGCTTCCAGTTGAGATCAGACCCACAACGATGTGAGCTTTAGCTCTTCTTTCGCTCCTCCCCGAAAAGATTGCTTGGACCCCGCTCTGCGCCAGTCTTCTTTTCCTCCCCGAGACCTTGACCGTGGACGGTTCCTACTCCTCACACTAGCAGAATCGGTCGTCGGAATTGTGCGAGGACCGGTGACACCTGTCTTTGTCCACCCTGTTCCGATTTTATGTCGAATGAAATCATAGTCGCAAGCTAGACTCATCTTGTCACGCCTTTGGCCTATGAGAATCATTTGCAGAGAAACCTAACAGGAAAGAATTATTCGCTCGACAGAATTGGCATGAAATTGCTTGAAATCCCTATCCTTTGACAGATGGTCTTCTTGGGGATTATATTCGCCGTCCCCTCCGAAACTCTCCTCGCTTATTAGCAACCCATTTCCAGTCCCAACTATCACCGACGCGGAACGCGCTTGGACTTGCCGGAGCTTCAGTCTCCGCCTGGCTCTCAAGTTCGATGGTACGGGCTTGGTGGGCGAGGCGTACAAGGACGGCTCAGGCGGAGAACACGGAATCTACCAAACCTACAAGCTCGCACTCTATCTCTATGCCCTCCAAAACACAGGCACAAACCACTACGGAGAAGAGAAGAATAGTTTAGGATCACAAGATCCAGACGACGGCTTCCAAACCAGCCATGACCAAGGCAGAACCTACGCGGGACCGCGAGTAATTGGGGTACATACTTTTTCTCGGTAAAAATAGTCCAATCGTCTCTTATCTGCGAACAATTTGTGTTTTCCACAGGATTCTTCTTGCGTAGAGACAGGTTTCAGATCATGGCAGGCATCCTAAAGTCTTGTTTGTTCAACGGGCTCTCGATAAGCCAGCTACTCGCGCTCCAGAATCTCTCCTACAAAATCCTGAAACCATCACTCGACCATCTTTTCTCCTCCAAGCTCGTAGAGTACGAGACGGATAGGAGGAGAAAATTTGTGCGAACGACCCCTCAGGGATTACTCGCCCTTCGCGCTTACGAGACCGCAATGGTGCTAATGGATGGTCGACTCCTCCCTCGTCCGCTCCAACAATCGATCGAGCCTTGGCGCTGAATCGGCCAGATATGCTCCTATGATTGTCATAGAACAATAGCACAGAACAGTTCTTCCAAGCCCTCTTAAGCAACTGCCAATGGCGATGGATATCTAGCGCCAGATCTTGAAATCACTATCGATATCTATCTGAAAAGAAACCCAGGTCGTGTGTCCCACGGCGGTGACTAGCCAACTCAGAAGGGATGCGACAAGAGTCATATTCGAAATTCTCATTCTGAGCAAAAGCGGGCCATCAAAGACCCACATCATCTTCAAGGCAAACCTGAGCTTCCGCCTAGCCGAAAAATACGTTCACTTCCTAGTCGAGAAAAAGCTGCTCAGAGAGGAAGAGTTGCCTGGCCCCAAGCACTACTTCCTGACAGAGAGGGGAGAGCGCTTCCTCCGACTCTTGGAAGAAGTCGAGAAAGAACTAGCCGACTTTTTCGTCAAAGGTGTCTCTACAGAGACGAGATTTCGGAGTCCCGACGAGCGTACAATCGTAACGTACTAGAGGAGGAGTTCTCCGAACCAATCGACTCAACCGGCTTCTCCATTGCGAGCCCTGGGGGAGGATTATCCTTAAGGAGTAATGTTCATCCTGCCAAACATCTTGTAATTCAAGACCCAGAGGATTACAAACGAACCAGCGAGGACGAGGATATCGATCCAAACGCTGGAGAGTGACCCTACAAGGGTCGTTGTCTTGAACCAATCGAACGTGTACTGTCCACCGTTGACCCCTAGGTAGTGAGGATTCAGGACGAACAAGGCCACCTCGGAGAAAATGTATGTGATAGAGATCATCCTGAAGGTGTACTGTTCGGATTCGAGTTGAGCCACGCTGGTTGCGGCCGAATTTGCCACCACGCTCGTGATATTCGCCCATAAGAGAGAAAAAACCAAGAATGTCAGAATCGAGACAAGATAGGAAGTTATCGGCTTCTTGAACAAGTTTGAGTAGAACAGTCCAATCATCCCCCAGACAAGCAGATACAGGATATAGACCAGGGTAAACACTCCCAATCTAGATAGATCCTCGCCCTGGACCGTCCCACCTAGTGAAGCCTGAAGCGAGGCGAACGATATCAAAGGTGAGACAGCTCCAACTGCTACGAGAACGGACACTAGCGCCAGCGACTTTCCAATGAGAATTTCCGATCGCGTGATCGGTTTCGATATCAGCTTCACAATCGTCCTTGAATCGCGCTCCTTGCTCATCAAATCCGCCGAGAGCAAGATCGCGATCACTGGAGAGTAGAGAATCGCAAGCTCCGCCAACGACAAACCCCTCGACTCCGTCAGACCGAAAAGAGCCCCGTAGTCAACGGACGATGAGGCGGCCCCAGTGGGACCGAAGCCATTCTGATTTTGCAGGAACGTCACGTACTGGGCCCCCCCGAGACCCGAGAGTAGGCTAAGAATCGCCACGACCCCTAGGACCAGAGGGAACCTAAAGTTCCTGAGACCCTCGTACAACTCCTTTCTCGTTATCGCGAGAACTCGATCCGTTTTGAATAGAGAAAACACCTAGACCTGCCTCTTGGTTTCGGGCGCACCAGTCACAGCCGTATCGTTTGCCGCGTTGGATTCGCCTACAGCGTTCACATAGATCGCCTCCAGTGCATCCTTTCGCGTCTCCGCATTTTTTACAATGACTCCGTTAGAGACCAAAAGCCCAAGGACTTTTGTAAGAGTCCCAGGACCGCTTGTCACTGTCACAATTCCGTCCTTCGATCGGACCGCCGCCCCAAGCTCTCCACTCAGCCTCGCCTCGACTTCCGGTGACAACCCTTCCGTCTCGACCGCCACGCTTCCTTCACGACCAAACTTTTCCGACAGCTCTCCAAGGGTTCCCGATGCCACCACGGTTCCTCTGGCGAGGAAGATATAGTAGTCGGCGGTGCGTTCCAAGAGGTGAAGGTTGTGCGAGGAAATCAGGATCGTCATACCGCGATCCTTGTTCATCTTCAGCAACTCGTCGCGTATCCTAATCATGCTGGAGGGATCTAGGCCGGTGGTTGGCTCGTCCAAGATCAACAAGTCCGGGTCGCCCACGAGCGCTTCAGCGATGGCGACCCGTTGCCTATAGCCATGCGACAACATCCAAGGCTTCCGGCCGACATATTCCTCAAACGCGAAGCTCTTACTCAGCTCCCGGACACGCGTCTTCGTCTTCTGAGCCCGCTGAGACAGCAGCTGTCCCGCAAAGACAAGATTTTGCTGCACGGTGAGATGATTATAGAACGCGGGCTGTTCGGGCGCGAATCCGATTCTTCCTTTCACCTCGGGATCGCGCCGGTAAGGATCCTTCCCGAAGACCTCTACTGCCCCACTTTCGGGCCGTAAGGCCCCTATCAGACAGAACATGGTCGTCGTCTTTCCAGCCCCGTTCGGGCCGAGAAAGCCGGTGATCGAGCCCACCCTTACGCCAAAGCTTGCCTGGTTGACAACAGCCCTGTGCTTGTAGGAGAAAGTTAGATTTTTTGCCTCGACGGCTACGGTCGTGACTCTAGACCTTCCTTCTCGACCGAGTCACCACGAACACGACAAGAGCTGCGATGAGGGCCACTGGAAATATTATTGGAAACAGCCCGATGATATCGATCCCGGCTGGGGCAGACTTCCAAATATACTGAACTATTGTAGTCTGATCGGGTGAGATACGCGCATAGGCAAGGCTTGCGCCATTTGACGGAAGAGTGAAGTCGAAACTTGATCCACCTGTGTACCTCTGCGAGTAGATGTTGCTCAGAGAGGAGTTGTAGAGGTCCACCCGATAACCATCACTTGGATGACTCACTTGTATGTCAACATGTATCCCGCCTCGCTGGAAAGGGACCATGAACAAGGCTATCGGCGTGGAGATATTCCCCACGAACCTGTCTCCGCTGTTCTGTACATCCTGTGCCAGGAGAAAGCTCCCTCTATCGGCTGTGGTTACAGTGTAGTTGCCGACTGGCAAGCGGGGGATCCAGAGTATTCCATTCGTCGCTCGCGTGTCGCCGATTTTCGAGCCGCTCGAGTTCCAGATCGAAACACCAGCGGGGCTGAACCCGGAGCCACCTACACCCATGTAATAGTGCCCTCGGGGAGTTGTGAAGCTCTTGTCGCGTGGCTGGATTTGAATCATGAACGACTGGTTGCCATTGAATGTTACAACGGAGTACGTGCTCGTAATAGAGGATGGGTTCTGAAAAGTACTCATCGGCTTCTGCTCGAACGTCCCCTGCGGCAGCAGGCAAAGAAGCAAAAACAACGACAGAAGAGCTGGTGACGTCTTCACATGCAAAGCCTAATGCTGCTCCAAACCTAAATTGTTACTCCGACGAATCCTACGCAAAAGAGTCAACAATCCCATGATGACCTGAAAAAAAGGGAATCGAGCCCCGAAATCTCAGGGCCCGAGTTCAAGCAGTTGCGACATCCTCACATCTTGTAGATGGGGTCGAGATATCCGTCGGCAAAGTACGGCATAAAAGCGGTGATATCGAACATCGTATGCTGGCCCGCTGGAGCAAACTCGATGCCAGTCACCGTGACCCATCCACCGGGGGTGAACAAGTGGTCGCCCGACTGAACCTGGGTCACTGGAAGCCATTGCAGTGTACCATCGCTGGCACGCATAGTCCACAATGTCTGACGCGGATTCGCGTCAACTCTGAACGGAGTGCCGGCCGAAGTGTGGATAACCAGTTGGTTCGTTGTCGTTACGCTCTTCATTGATAGCACGGTAGAGACGCCGAATCGTCCCGTGTTCGTGTCATAGCCGAGCAATTTGTCACCTACGTGGATGCTTTGTACCGGGACCTTGCTGTGGTCAGCCATGGTGACTAGAGACCCGTCAGCAATGCTCCCTCCGCCACCACAACCGCATGGAGGAGGCGGGGCTGGAGGACATTTGGTCGAAGCGGTCTGAGTGCCGGTGCCACCCCCGGGCTCGCTAGTAGTTATGTCCGCGAAGTGGAATGAGCAACCACCTGCACTACCGGTGGCAGGGCCGTTGGTACCTCCCTGGATCCAGTTGACATTGTACCATCCGGATGTGTATCCCCACCAGAAATTCCAGACATAGTACGATAGGTCAACGTATCCGTAGATCGGGTCAGTGATTATCCCGTTCGCCTCCGGTACCTTGATCGCGGTTGCCCCTGTCTTTTGGCTCCAGGTATCCTGGTCAGCTTGCGTGAAACTGTGTTGCCAGTTGAATTCTGCCCAATTCGACGGGCTCGAGGGAGCTGGAGTGCCGGAGTCGTATCCGTTGCCTTCGATGTTGAATGAGACATCTCCACCTCCGGACCCAACGCTTACGGTTCCAGAGCCGGAGACTGGAGTGTGGTTGATTGGATTGCCGGAGATGTAGTAGACATTGTTACTGTTGCCGTCGGCGATTTCTAGGGTTGAGTAGAATCCTCCGAAGCTGTTCGATGGGGTGGATCCGTATCCGCCGTACCGGTCGTATTCTGCTCCCATGATGAAGTAGTCGTAGCCGAGGTCAACTTCGTTGCTGACGCCCCAGAAGAAGACGCTCCCAGTGGCCCCCTCTCCTGTGGGGACATTGCCGTCTGTCACTTGGATGTTGAACTCCCAGGTCCCTTCGAGTACTACGTTGGTGAGGCTGAAGAAATCTGACGCGTGCGCTGAACGAGCTGAGATAGGGCTGTGGTTGACGCTCATTAGAACGACGATCGCAACTATCGCAAAAATGATGTGCCGCAATTTTCTTCGAAAGACCATTCCTCCGTGTCCCAATTTAACTGGACAGGAAATTCGGTTCTAGAATTTAGTTCTAGACCAGAATTGGGACATCTCTCTGATCAACGCGTCACTCTTCCCCATTGTCTGCCATGGACAGCACTCGAACCCTCCTCTCAGCTCCGTCCAGATCAAAAACAGTCCTTCGGTGCACGTTACTAGTGATTTCGTGAAATAGTTACGTTACGCCCTTAGTCAGTGCAGTCCATCCCAGCCCCAAATTGAAGGATGAAGAAATCCGTCGCTTGGCTCTCAGGTTCGTCCGGTCTTCTTTCATAGACAGCGGCGAGATCAAGACCAGTTCCTCGATAGAACCGGTCGAATGGGAAGAGCCAGCGCCATCCAGTGTTAGCTTGCACGATGTTCTTGACGATCTCGAACTCAAAACGACCAGTCTGCTACGCGCAGAAAGAGGATGGCGAATCACGAAGCTATTGCTTAAAGAGGGCAGTGAAGTCCCAAGAGAACTTGCCCACGAACAACCGTACTACATCCGACCCCTGAAACGGGGGCTTGAAGTGTACTATCTGACAAAAGAGTCCTTACGACGAACCAAGTGACCAGCGAGAATCATACCCGAAGAATAACCCATTGCACATTCGTCACGAAACTTCCCTCCTTCGCTCCTACTCTCGGCAGCTCAAGGCTATCTTGAGAAGCATCCTTGAGTCGGAGAGGATAGTAACAGAGGCTTAGAAAACCTCCCGTCTCTCAACGTTATCGCGCGGAAACAAACCGATTCCGATGGTGTCGAGAAAAGTTGAGATCCGACATTTTCATTCTTGGGATAATGATGGTTGTCATAGGCCCCGTCCTCACAGCCGCCGCAGCCAGCTCCTGTCTTCTAACAATACTCTCCGGCAACGTGTTCGCCTGCGCCAATGACCTCCCAGTTTTCATCGGTGGGGGAGCCCTCTTCGTCGCCGGAATAATCACCTGTCTGATAGGGGTAATAATGACCGAACCCCAACCTCGCCCTCGCCCCCCACCCGGTTCAACGAACACGCCGCAAACTGGCCAGGTTGTCTGCAAGAAATGCGGACGCGTCAATACCTTTGGACTGTTCGCTTGCCCATTCTGCGGCCAGACAGCCGGATAATCCCGGCTACACTTTTACAGCCCCCCGCTATCCCCCAACTTCTGAATCAGAAGCTGCCCAAGGTAGGCTTAGCGAAGAAAAAACGAGTCTTATCTATTGATGAGAGTTCTCGGTTTTATCCTGTTCAGGGTTTGCTCTCTTCAAAACCGGCATGTTTCCAGTGACAATAGTTGTTGGAACGACAGCCAGAGTCCTAGTAGGGGGCGGACCGGGCGGAGCTTGTATGGGCGTAGACGGCGCCTGTCTGAGCTCCACTGGCGGAAGGGGCTCCATAGATGCTTGGTGTGCCATGTCTGCCTTGAGCGCGGCCACCATCGGATGTAGGTCCAGACCCGGAATAGAACTTGACCCGACGCGAGCCGACGTTGGAACCTGCGGCTGAGTTACAAGGGCTCCGATTTGCCTGTGGGTCGATTTTAGAACCTTGAAGAGTCCTAGAGCAACGCCCAGTCCGCTGATAGTCATTAGAACAGCGATTAGCGAGCCGTCAGCCTGAACAACATCGTTCACATATGCTTGCAGATAGATGTTGTTCAAGTATTCCTCGACGATCCAGGAGGAAAGTAGAAGGATCACCAGCATCTGCAAGATCATTATAGCCTTAGCGAATCCCGGAACAGTTCTTCCCGCGCTAAGATCAGCATTCTGAGACGTATCACGAAACCCCTGACAGTATTCTCTCTCGTTCTCGAAGAGGCCCCTGTGCTATGTCAAAGTGGTGAAACAGAGACCCCCGATGCCCGGTACCTATTTTACGCGAATATCTTATCCAGTATCAGCTCACAATCCGTCTTGAATTTGGCTAAGATCCCGTCTATATCTCCTTCAGCCTTGACGATGATCTCACTCTCTGGCTGTCACTCGAAACGTTCCCCCGATGGCTCAGAGGGTTAAATACGAAATGCGAAGCGAGACTCTCAGTTGTCTTAGCTTGCCTACTCCGAAGAAGTTGATGGAGCTTCAAGAAACAATAAACGAGGATCTGACAAAAGCGAGCCTCCCGGAGGTCAGAATTGGGGGCTTCAGGCTCCCGGACCAGGCTTTGGAGATCACCTTCGAGCGCGAGACGGTGACCGGGGAAAACCGAGATAGACTCTGGGAGATCATAAACGCTCACTACAAGAAGCTACTCAGAGAGCTTGAGCTCAAAGAGTAGTTTTCGAGGTCATTTCTGACGTTTCGATCGCTCGTTCCATCTTTGTAGAGAGCTATGTAATCGGCCTATTTCGTCAACCGGCTCGATTCGTCTTATCTGCAGGACAGGCATGAACGTTGACCTCTCGGGACGAGCCAGGGTCACAACCGTTCGATCCTCGACCTTTTCTGAAAGGTGTTCAATTTCCCCGAGAATATTCCCCGCCCTAAGAAGGATTCCGATTAGAGCCGTTCCAAGAAGCCCTCCGAAGCCTAGAACCGCGATTACCGACCCTTTTCCCTGAAACAGGCTGAAAAGGTACATCTGAAGGTACTGGTTGTTCACGTACTCGTTGTAGATCCAGCCCGACAAGCCAACGATAACCGTTGCCTGTAATAGCAGAACGATCTTCACAAACCTTGGAGTATCTCTCCAAGAACGTCCCATACCCCGTACCAAGATTGACTCTCTTATCTAGAGCGATCCACACGTCTTATCTGAAAGTCGTGGAACGCCAGCCCTCAATCCATGGTACTTCTAACAATCCGGACCTGTCACCCTTTTTCTGATTTCCTCTTCGATCTCAACAACAAAGACCGTCGGCTTCGTTGAACTATGAATAGCCTCCCACGATCTCGTTTCGTACAGTATTCTCTGACCTCCAAACGGCAGGAATGGGTCAGGTCTCTCTTACTAGAGGACTCTAATGGCTGTTTTGCAGCCCTGGCAGTACTGATAGATAGCCAAGAGATCACCAGGCACATGCTTCACAGCATCAGTCTGAACCAGAATGTTAGCCAGAGGCTTCCCGCAGACCAGGTGAGGAACACCCTCTATCGTGAGAACGTCGATTCCCTGACCAGCTGTCTCCAGCTGCTTCACCAACTCGTCCAAGGTCGCGACCCGAAATTCCTGAAAGGGCCTGTGAGTTGGATCGACTACTGGCTTGGGCTCCGGTAGAACCGGAACGCCCGAACGAGTTGCGACCTGTCGCAAGGGCCTCACTCCAGTCAGTAGACTACCGCTCTAGCTTAAGCGTAAAGTAACCGAACTCATGTCGGCCCAAGTTTATCCCATTCAGATCTCTATTCGGAATAGAACACGGATCAGGAGGGGCCCGTCTGGAACTGGTACTGGCTGGTGTAAGTGTTCAACCCGTGATAAGAGTACGGCTGGAAAGTGCTGGTCAACGTCAACTTGGAGGAGCACTGGGCGTAGACCAACGAGCTCGAGTTAGGAGGCACGTATTCGCCGATACAAATCCACGCCGATTGGATCGTGGAACCGATCATCGAATATGTAACCTGTTTCATCGATGTTTCAGACGGGCTCGGATGGTACCACTCGGTCATCAAACTCGTAGGAGTGCGAGAGTTAGACGCGCTCGAGGCCCCCAAGAACGTCGTCCCTTGCGCGGCAGTGTAACTGTGAGAAGAACTCGCACCAGTATTGTAATCGCTAGCCACCATTACAACATTGCCGCTTACGAACGAGAGGCTCAGTTGAATGGTATCACCCTGGTTGACATTGTCCGGGATCCTCGACAAGACAGGATTGTTTGTCGTTCCATTCGGCGCGAAAACCTCCCAGATGAAATGGAAACCTGAATCGTAGGCACTCCCAGAGGCCAAGGGCCAGTTGTACGCTAAGCCAACCTGGTACCAATAACCTGTATCAGATAGGCCGTTGAGGAGGTACGCAGGACCATAACCGGACGAGTCAGTTTGAGCTACGGCGGTCACGTTGTAGTCCAGCGCTTGAAAGTTTTGGGTAAAGATCATCGACACCTGCTGGTCATACGTCGCCTTCCCTGCCGTTGTCGGAAAGGTGGAGTTCGTGCAGAGCGCTGGGTCGAGGCACGTGAGATTCCGCAGAACACTCCGCGCATCATCGTACAGCCGCGTCACCGCGGGAACCAAGATCCCCGTGGCGAAGAGGCTTCCGGCCACGAGAAGCACGATTAGGCCAATCGCGGCGCCGATATGCTTCGAGGGAGAAGAACCTGTTCGGGTGGAGCCTGTCCAGTCCAGTCTTGTTCCACAGTATGGGCAGAAACTACTGGAGTCTTGCAGTTCCCCGTGGCAGACTGGACACTTCATACAGGATCACCTTTGGTGCTGGGTGCCTTAGCTTTTCTGTTCCCTCGGGGCTTGCGGATTATGAAATCGAAAGGTTTTTTCACACAGCATCGCGTTTAACCTTGCGTTTTCGTGTTGAAATCAGACAACATCCTTCCAGCTTTGAAGAAGAACAATGAGATCGAGCTGACCGTTACAGGCCGAAAGAGCGGAAAACCCCTTCCCCGTCCCGTCTGGTTCGTCCTAAGAGGCACGGAGCTGTTACTATTGCCTGTCACAGGCACAGATTCTCATTGGTACAAGAACATCCTTCTTGACCCCCAAGTGAAGATCAGCGCCAGTAGGCAAACCATCAGCGGCAAACTTCGCGTCATAACCGAAAAGAATAAAGTTGAGAAAGTCATCGAGTTGTTCAAGGGAAAATACGGTGCTTCCGAGATCAAAAAGTACTACCCGAAACCTAACGTAGCCGCCGCCCTACTCCTTGACTAAACTATTACAATCGACACTGGCCGCACGCCAGCACCAATCAGGATTCAACTGTCCTATCGATCATCCAAGCGTCATCGTCTTGGTTCGGCGTGGAATCGAGTTTCAAGCCCCGAACCGCAGCCCGAGCCTCGGGCCAAACAAGAGAACTACCAACATGAAAATCGCAGGGAAGACTCCGAGCACAATGAACAGAATGATCTTCCCGGATACGCCTTCCTCACGTTCTCGCCGAGCCATCGCTGACGAACCTACCTCAAACGAGCGCTAAAAACAGTTACCCGAGACAATTCGGGGAAGAAAAACAGTCCGACCTCGACTAAGCAGTAAACGTTGCTCAGGGGGAGCCTAAAGGATTTGAAAGGCCCCAATTTGCTGACAGTAGAGCATTTTTGAGCTTAGGTGACGCGATATTCACGTTCGCACTGAACCTGCTATCTCAATGGGGCTACGCTGGAGTCTTCCTGTTGATGACCCTTGAGGGCGCGACGCTTCCAGTTCCAAGCGAGATCATCCTCCCGGTAACTGGGTTCCTGGTTTACAATCACACTCTAGACTTTTGGCCCGCTGTCGCCGTTGCCTCGCTAGGTGGACTCCTTGGAACAATGATCGACTTCAGCATTGGATACTATTTGGGGAGACCGGCGGTGCTCAGATACGGTAGGAAGATCAGGCTGAGCGAGCGACATCTGATGATTGCTGAGGGATGGTTTGCCAAACATGGCAGCGCGGCCGTCCTGTTTGCAAGATTTGTGCCCCTCCTCAGGACACTGATCGCGTTTCCAGCAGGAGTAGCCAAGATGAAAATTGGCAGGTTCCTAGCATTCTCGGCTGTCGGAATAGTCATCTGGGACATCATACTGATCTACTTGGGCGTCCTCGCTGGCCAGAACTATAGCTCGATTGTTAACAGCCTGAATGGGACCCTGCCACTGATCGGGTACGCTTCCCTTGGCGGGCTCGTACTCGTCTTGTTGCTTTTCGCGAGAAAAAGTCGAAGAAAGGAGAACCCGGACCCGGGCAATCTCGCGGGCTAGACGGGCGTGTTCCTGAGGATTCAAGCGATAAGGAATCGGTTTTCCTGTTTCGGTGTTTCAAGCAACTACGAAGCTAGGTTACTAAAGTGCGGAGTGTCGCACAACGCCTAGGAAAGAAAAAACAGTGTTCAAGCGGATAGACCTAACTACAACATCCCGCGAGACTTTGAACGGTTGCATACAACATTGGAAAAAAGAAGAACGGCAGAAGAACTTCTCCAGTGTGACTCCATCTGCTCAAAGCACGACGTGCGATGTGAACTCAAGGGGTATCAACAAGCATCCTACCGCTTCCACGGCCATAAGGATGCCGATGGTAAGATGTGCATCTGGCCGAAGACGGTACCGATTTCATAGAGCCGAATGGGAGCATGAGGCCCACGTGAGAGCGGGCACTAGAAGCGACCCCTCCCGGGTCTAGTTACAGGACCCGTAAGGTCGCGAACCGCGATAGAATACTACAAGGGTTGAGCTCGGAGGAATGCAACACGATGCTATCCAAGAAGCGGGTCCCTCTCAAAGCCCTACTTCTGCTCGTAACCTTCGCGTTCGGCTCGTTCACCGTTAGCGGAACCGTTCTCCCTTTCACCATTAGTGATGCCCACAAGACCACGGGCAGCTTCGTGTTGACGATCAGCCCGTCCGTACTCAACATCCCACAGGGCATGAACGCTACCTCGACCGTCACCATTCTAAGCACTCAGGGTTTCGCTGGAACTGTAGCACTTACTGCACAGGTTGCTAGCGGAATCGCCGTAGTCTTCAATCCTAGCGGAGTCAATGTGCCGGTTGGAGGAACCGCGACCTCGATAACCACTGTACAAGCCGCTAAGAACGCCTCTATCGGAACGCACGATATCATTGTGACTGGGATGGCTGTAGCTGGAAGGAAGGTCCTTAGCAGCTCAGCTCTGTTGACAGCCACGGTCAATCCGCAAGGCGACTTTGGGGTGTACGCTTATCCCTACTCGATTACCGTCGTTGCTGGGTTCACCAATTCGACAAGTATCATCCTCTATGGCCGGAATGGCTTCAATGGCTCGGTGACGCTCTCTGCAACCGTGCCATTCGGATTTCTAGGCGTGATGGGAGGTCAAAACCCGGTAAAACTTACCTCAGGAGCTACGAGTAATACGAGCTTACTAGTATCAACTACCACGTCTTCAGTACCTGGAAAGTACAATGTCACAATAACAGGATCAAGCGGAACCGTCAGCCACTCATGTATCCTGACGGTCGATGTTGTGGACCCGTCTCCAGAATCGTTGACCCTATCAGGAGTCACCAATAAGTTCCCCACCAACTTGACCCTGTCTCTACGCAATAACGGCAATACCCCAATGACGCTTCAATCTTACAGTGTGACGGACATTTCGGGGGACATGTGGACCCTTGCGAATTGGACGGGACCTACTATTTCACCGGGAAGTAATAGTTCTGCGGTAATCTTGATAGGTTCGAGTTGCAACGCGTGCGCTTACAAGGGAATAATTGATCTCTTCCAACAATTCGTTCCAACCCACACCTACCTGATTACAATCACGACGAAATTGAACAGCCAGTTCACATTCACGATAATCTTCTAGACCTAAGACGTTGAAAAAGGTCCGAGTCTCAATCTGTCCCGCTAGTTTTCGCCACCCGCGATAGCGAGCCCGGTGCGTGCTGGCGGAGATACAAAAGCTGTGATCGAGCGCCTGTAAGAACTAGTTTTCGGATAAAGTCTGCCTTTGAGATAACCCCCTCTCGGTTACGATGATCCTCGTAGAGCGCATCAACTATCGCCCAATCACTCTCGTCAAGTTTGATCTGCTTGGAAAAAGGGGCCCAATCCTTGCTCGCCTTCGTGCTCGACATTGCTGAGCATGAGGCTCGTCAGAATATCCTCTTTAGCCTATAGTTACCGACCACTACTCGTAAAGATGCCAACTTTAGATTGAAGAGTGATAACGATCCAAAGCCATCCTGCCCCTTTCCACGACAACGGATCGCAATTACGTCAGAGCCAGAATCACAGTTTGACCAACGTCACTTGGTCTCAGGAAGTGTTCGCCGGGAGATGGATCATTGGTTTTTCTTCAGTTTAGGCATGACCCCGATTCTTCAGCCAGTCAGGTATGACTATTGCCCGGATCAATTCCTGCACTGTGATGTCCCTCTCGTCAGCGATCTTCCGCAGCTTCGTGTAGGCAGCGTCTCCCAGAGACTGCATGAACTTAGACAGATAGGTAGCCTCCAACTAGCGTTGCCGTTATTATCTGCCGGAACCTCGATTCTGATATTGCAATTCGGCGCAATATAAGGCCGAGCGCAGGTAACATAGATCGACTAACCTTTTGCGACATAATGATTCCTCGGGATATACAATTCAATCTGGAGGGTTTACGGTCGAATTGTCTACCACCCGGCTAAGGTTTCGCTAACTTCAGACGGTCCCGCAAACTCGCTACTGTCCGTATCAACGTCTGGTCTAACCTCTCGGAGAGGCTATACGATACTTGTCTTGGCGACTAGCGGGACAGCCTCCCATTCTCTCTCGATTAGTTTGACTGTGCAGTAATCACGATCTTCCTCTAACCACGTCGTCACGGGGTCTAAGCATGGACCAGAGTTGCGGCGGCATCCACAATCTTACTTGGCAGGGGCGGGAGGTGTCACGTCTCGGATGTTTGCCGAATAGAGACCTATACTGCTGGCTTGCAGAAAGATCGTGAAGGTCACCTGGTTAGGAACTGCCCAGCCTTGAGCCTGCCAAGCCTGATTTGGATCGATCGAAACGAAAGTCCAAGCGGAGGCGGCGATGGGAATTATTGCTGTGGAGTTATAGCTGGAGGTTGACAACGTTTGCCTCGCGGTGCTATTGGAGAGGATGTAGGACAGTTCGTGGGCACCATCTGTCACCATTATCCCGAGGACAGCCCCCGTGCCGGTGCTTGTCGCTACAGGGTCGAACAGCGAGAGGTTCACTGTGGTAGCGTTGAGGAGAATCTTCTGGGAGATCATTATCCTTTCAAGATTGATCGCCGGGGTAGAATAGTTGAGCTGTAGGCTCATCCCCATTGTCCGGTTCTGGTCCAGTCCTTGAATTACCGAGGTGAGCTGGTCGACGTTGATCTTGGTCAGCTTCCAACCGAATGGTACCTTGGTTCCCGCACCAACATCCAGAGTCCACCATCTAAAGTGGTGGTTTGCAAGAGCTGGAAGGGCAATGTTTGGGGTGAGAGAACGAGACTGGCCTACAAGGCTTCCAGTGGTTGCATCAAATACGTAGACCCGGAAACTGGTCGATCGCGGAACCGCTCCCACGCCGTCAGTAGCAGTTGCGATGTAGGAGGCACTGGACATGGGTCCAAGCGTCTTGGTCGAGTTCGACGACCAGAGATATGGGAGATATGACCAGTACACGAAGAATGATGGGGTAATGGGTTTGGGGGTCTGGTTGTCAAGTGTTAGGTTCAGAAGTGTCGCAGCGCCTATTCCGTCGGGATCTGTTACTGAGTTTATCTGGACATCGACCCTGGAGGGCGGTGAGCTGGAAACGTAGACTCCATAGGCACCGACGAATATCGTCGTAAGCAGCAAGCTTGCAAGGAGAGGAACTCTTAGCCTCACGCGCAGCGAGTGCAAACCAACAGCTATTGTCGCGCGCAAGGCAATGCCGGTGAACGGCGAAAAGCGCCAGAGCGATACAGCGGGCCTGTTTCTGAAGAATTCCAGGGCCAGTGGAAGCGACCAGTAGAAGATGTAGTTTGGAAATGATCGGTAGTAGAAGAACAAGATCATGATGGGGAAGATCCAGACATAGTATCTTGATTTGGAGTATCGCGTTGCGTAAAGATATAGCGAGCCGATGCCCACCAGTCCCATCAGGGCGACGAAGAAGAGAGGCGGAGGCGATATCCCCACGCGTAGGAGAATCCCGGAGAGCCCGATTCCCCCGGGGATCTCCACTGCGCCGCCTGGGAGGTAGGGGGCAATTGTCGCCGCCCACCACTGAGACGGTGAGGAGAGGATGAAGGGAATGTTGGGGCCGATAAACCCGGTCACTATCGCGGCGGTGCCAACAATAGTATTTCTCAGCTTGGAGCTGGGGGATTCCTGCCAAAGGCGAATGATGAGAAATGGGGCTGCGACGAGAGCGATTTGTTTGGTAGCGCCGGCCAGCCCTACCATCAAGAGGCCCATGTTCCGGTTTCGATACCAAAGGACGGTGCCCGCAAGGAGGAAGAACGCCCAAACGCTGTCGGTCCAGCTTGACGCGACGAATGCGGGAAAGAACACGAAGGGAGCGAGGCTGAGTGCTTTCTGACGGGAGGGAACAAGCCCGAAGATCACTAGGACTGATACGATGTGAAAGACGAAGACTCCATCACGCAGGTCGTGCAGTCCCACCGCGTAAAGGGGAAGGAGCGAGAGGAAATTCAAGGCAGGGTAGTTGAGGTGAAACTCGAACGAGCCGTCGACTCTGGGTGTGTAAAACGATGGTGAAAAGCTGAACTGGTCGAGGAAGGGCTTGATGGAGTAGCCGTACGGGTTCTGAAACGCCAGAACTTTCAAGACTCCCATGTAGGAACCAACGATGCTGTCGGTGATGTACGTGACCCAGAGGACTCTTGTAAACAGCAAATAGAGTACAACAGTGGCGCAGAGGTGTCCTGAAAGGGAGAGAAGGTTTGACCGGCTAAGCGACAACTGTTTCCTTCTCGAGTTTAACAGGTTGAACGCTCCGAACAGGAACAGAGGAAACGCGAGAACGACGAAAAGGCTGGAGATCAGAACGATCAGCAGCCCAACGGATACAAGGAAGGCCCCCGAGATGAGCAGTCCGATCCTCGTCCCCTTTCCGGCCTGGGTGGACGGGTCCTGGCTAAGGCCCAAGAATCGGGCTGCACGTGTCCTAAGGAAATGAGAAATGCGACGGACGGGAATAATCATCGATCAAACCCTATAGACACATGCGACTCAAGACTAAGTCTGATTCCGCAAAATGACCCTTTAAGAGTTATGTGAAAAAGCAAAACGCCCGTTCTCGGCTCTCGTGTGAACGTCGCCAGACTCCTATCGCCGAGCGGGCAAACCTTGGCCGCCTCTATTTTATTGTGGTGTTACATGGGTATGCAAAGATCTAGAGCTAGAGACGCAGGAATTCCGCGAGAGAAGTTGCCTAATCCAATTCCTGACGAGAATTTTGAAAACCCCGGTCAGAGCCCAATCGACAGAATGGTTCCGACACTAACCATTAGTATCTCTGATTGAGGGCGTTCTTGCAAGTGGCTTGCGGATACGGAGCAGAGTGAGTCGTGTTTCTTCTCGGACACAGCTGCTGGAGCTATCTCTTCTCCAAGCTCACAGGAAGACAAGTCAAGGTCAACCTCCCCGCTTACCTGGCTCTTTTAGCAGGAGTTCTACCTGACTTTGACATCTACTTCAAACCGCTGATTCAACATCATACCTACACTCACTCGTTGATTATCCTGCTACCTATCTGCGCGATTCTCATCATTAAATTCAAGGGTCTCGGACTGGCATTCTCAGCGGGGATTCTCTCCCACCTTGTAGCGGACTCGATAGTTGGAACGATTCCCCCTCTCTACCCCCTCTCAAATTTCCAATTCGGAATAAGCTTAGGGCTGCCTAGTCCGGCGGACACAGTTCTCGAAGTCGGCGCCTTAGGACTCCTTCTAGTACTAGCGTATCTCAACGGAGACTACAAGCTTGTGACGGGGTCCCAAGGAGAATCGGTCTATCTACTAATCCCCATGACTTCGATCGTTACGTTAACCCTTCTATTTGCTGGCGACAACAACGTTTCGCTCGCAGCCTTCGCTTTTTCAAGAAAAGCTCTGACGCTGATAACCTTAGGCCATGTAGTCCTGATCGGGATTCTTGGTCTAGGTGTCGTTCAAGGGGTTACAGCGATCATAGCCAATCGCAAGCAACCAGGCCAAGCCTCAAGCGCCCCGCCCGGCTGACTTCAAGGCTCAATGCCTGTTCTGCCGAGTAACACGTCGCCTTAATTCCAGCTCACGAAGATTTCTATGAGACCTTCCGGAGGTCTCAAAAATGGGTTACCTGACCTGGTGGAACTTCCCGAAGAAAGCTTGGCTCATCATCCTAGGAGAGCTAGCCGTAATCACATCCCTATCGGTCTCGCTTTACATAACCTATCTGAGCAACGTCTACTTCCAGACGTACGTAAACAGTCTTTCCCCAATACTGGTTCCCGTTCTCAGCGTTGCCTTTGGAATCTCCTCAGCTTCAATAGCCACCTACCTCTACCTTGGAATGAAAAGAATCCGGACTTCCCAAGACTCGGAAGTCCCTGTCAAAAAGAGAGTTCATCCGCGGAAAACATCAAAACGCCCTCCCTCCCCGGGCTCGCAGCCCAAGTTTGTTGAACTTTCGCCAACCATTTCAGCCAAGCTGAAACCAATAGCTCCGCCTCAGAGCCGTGTCCCTACACAAGACCCCCTGAAAGAACGAGAAGATCATGCTCCAAACTCTGAAAACAGAAAACAACCCGAAGCATCTCATAAGGGATAGAACTAACGTTCTCCTCTCGAGGATTCCACTAATATACAGCCAATAATTGCCAGCGACTGAGAACTCAGTAGACATGATCTCAATTTGCCGATCGATGGATTCGAGACAAGCTCGTGGTTTGAGAGCGAACCGGGGAATCATCGTCCTCGATTAGATTTATTTTCAGGTTTCCGCGTCCGATTTCCACCCTCTTGTTTCCATTCTAATCGTTGTTTCCCCTCATTGCGCCACCGAACAAAGAAACGGTCTGCCCCAACAACCGTCAGTAGGGGAAGAGTTCGGGGCGTCGCGCCATCTTGTAGACAAAAGAGAAAAGCGATTCAAGCCGGAATTCAGTAGCCTTTCTGTGGCCATTCGGTGCTCGTTCACTCAGAGTGTCTACCATGTTGCGGATGTTCCAAGATACTGCTCTCAGGACCGGAGGAACATAAATCGATGGCCCTTTAACAATGGCGAATGAAAGATAGAATCCGAGGCATGCGGCGAGGGCTATCATTAGTCCCGGGAACGGCCAGTTCTTTACAACGAAACGAAAGTTGCTTCGAACAAAGAAGAAGAGCTTGTTTCCCGAACTTCTAGAGTCCCCTTTCTTGTGGAGGCCGTTATGAATCACCCAGGGTGCAGCAAGAATTACTAGCTCGTAACCTGCTGCCTTCAACCGGAGTCCCAGATCGGCATCTTCGAAATACAAGAAATAGTTGGCGTCAACGCCCCCGATTTCATCCAAGGCTCGCCTACTCAAGATCGAAGCGCATCCAGCTACATAGTCGGGTTCTGCAAGGGGTGATGCCGCCGTGATTTGTTCTCCCTTTCCGAAATCCCATGCGAGCCCGGTGAAGCCGTCTATGCAACCTCCGGCACTCCAGACTGTGTCCCGAGGCTCGCTGTAGACTACGATAGAACTCGCCATCCCTAGTCGGGGGTTGGTTTGAAAGGCGTTTACGACCTTGCTAATCCACTCAGGGTCCAGAACTACATCTTGGTTAAGCCAAAGCAAATAGTCCCCTGCTGACAGAGAGGTCGCTTGTTTGAAAGCACCTCCTGGGCCAAGATTTTCTCGGTTTCGGATTACTCTTGCGTTAGGGAAACTTTGGGACAGCAGGGACAGGGTTCCGTCGGTGGAGGCGTTGTCCACCACTATGACATCCATGTTTTGATACTTAGAAGAGAACACTGAGCTCAGACAGGCAGCCAGAGTGTCCGCACCGTTCCAAGCTGGGATTATTACCGTAACATGGGGTTCTCCCCTATTTGTGAGGTAGACGTTGTTTTGCAGTGAGGTTACCGGCTCGAGCTTTTTCCCGTCTACTTCAGTTGAAATATCCAAACGCTCCCGCCGTTGTAGGTTACGTCGAAGGTAACCGATTCCAGAATCTTCGCGGGGTCGAAGCCTGGTCTATCATAAATCCTCCCGGGTCCGGCGTACACGTATGTTGCTCCTGTTGATCGCATGAACTGAAGACTTGTGACGTTTGCAGGGTTGATTATGAAAGCATTCAAGGCTACAGTATAATCTTCGAGCAGTGTATAGTTGGTGATGACGCCGAACGGCAACACTACTCTTCGAGAAGTGTAGAGTGGTATCCACGTGCCTGCGTCAGCAGAGTTGACGAAGAAGGTTGCGTTGGCCAGGGTATGGGTCTTTATCCATGAGAAGGCCAGAATGTCGTCAGTCTGAACAGGGGAGTCTGCACGTGCCGAATATAGGATGGCTGCGTTCGAAATTATCTGCGCTATCACTATGAACGACACCAACATGATTGACAGCAACCGCGTTCTGCTCATCGAACGCCAACCTTTCAATGAAACGAGGAACGAACGGCCGAATTTGAAACGCCTCTCCGAGAAGAGGTTTCTGAGCCCGGCCTCCAGAATCAGGCCGACCATCACTGCAACAGGAAGGGAAGTTATGGAGAATGTTCGGTTGGGGTCTATGCGATACCAAAGGGGGAACGGTATCAAAAAAAGCCCATTTGGGTTATTTTCGTGAAGCAAGAAGAGCAACAAGGCCCAGATTCCAAGAATTGCACGCACAGTCCCGCTTACCATGATGGACCTCCGAATCAGAATGGATCCTTCAATCAGGAAGACCACGGTGGCAATCCCATAGACGATTATTGCTCTCGATGCAACACTGAGAAGGGCCTGGTTCACGGTCATCGTCCAATTGAATACTGGTGTCCACGCGGGGTTGAAGATAGAGTAGGAGGCCGAAATCGCAGCCTCTTCGGGAGCAGCGTGGAGTATCGGCCCTGACGATAGACCTAGACCCAGAAGAGTTGGGAACCATGATGTGATGGCTCTGGCCCAATGTCGCTTTAACAGGAAGAATATTGTGGTGGAAAGAACGAAGGCGAGGTAATAGAAGAATGCGAAAGGGTGAAGAATGCTCATTCCTCCCACTAGTAGTCCCACCCAGAGCAACGTTGCTTTCGACTTGGCCCCATTCTTTCCTACCAAGAATGTACCCGCTGCGGCAACTGGAAGCAGTGAAATGCTAGACAGTTCAGCCATGCCTCCCCAGCTGAACCAATTTACCGCGGGTTCGAAAATTAAGAAACCATAGACAAACATCGCAAGAAGCGAAGGAATCCTTCTCCGAGTGAATACCCAGACGAGATAGTACAGACTTGAAGCTGTGAGTATCCGAAATAGGCTACTGAGAACAGAGACAACTGTAGGGACATCAAAGCCTGAGATCGGGACGAGAAAGGCCACTATACTCGAGAAACCCGGCAATAGAAGGTGGGTACGTTCACTGTACCAGCTAGTGGCCGCGTATGTTCCCCAGTCTCCTGGAATCCCCTTCACTTCTATGAAGCGCTGACTGATCAAGGAGTACAATTTCGCATCGTCTCCGGGAGTGACGAACAGGCCTGAAAGCCCCACCATCTGAAACGCTAGAATCGCAAGGAACAGGCCTGTGAACCAACGGCTTCGGGCGTGTATTATATCGCCCCACTTTGGAAAGCTAGATTTGAATCGTAACAGCTGTTTGCGATAGATTACTAGATTGACTGCAAGAAACAGAACTAGAATTGATGAGATGGCTAGCGGTGAAACTAATCCTGGAAGGAGACCGAGCCACAATAGTGTGAGAGGAAGGACTGCGATTCCGGTGAAAAGAGAGACCAACCACTTTATTTCCAGACTGGTTGCAGGGCAAAAGTCCGAATGGTGCAGTAAGAATACGCGGAAAGGATTACCCACGACCGTGGCGATGAGCAAGAGTTCGAGCGTGATAGCGACTATGTTCGACGCCACTAGAGACCCGATTGCTTGGCCCTCCAAACTTCTCTCAACACGACGAGCTCCCTAGTCCCAATTCGGCTGGAGAGAGGAAGGGAGAATACTTTAGGGCTTTCCGGGAATTTGAACTAATTGCGCAGACAGATGGCGTCCAAACGTCGCGACAAAGAAGGGGATGCTGCTGCGGGCGGAACATCTTCTCAGCGCGAATTTCAATCAAGATGATCCGTGGCGTGGTTAACGTAATCGTTATCCCGGGAGAGCAAACGCTCAACGGTCCAATGGAGAAAGTCTCTTTGCCCTTTCTAAGGCGTGGAGTTCATTCTTTGCGGCTTTTTCCCATGAAAAACGATCGGAGTAGTTTACCGCTTGAGCTGAGAGTTCGTTCCATTCAGTTTCAGGAATTGTAAACAACATGATCGACCTAGAAATGACCTCTTTGATATCGCCTTGGCGACAGAGAAATACTGCTCTGCAGGATCCATAAATCTCCACGAAGGGAGGTATGTCCCAGGCGACTACGGGAAGTCCAGCCGCTAGAGCTTCTGCGGCGGCCATTCCGAATCCTTCTGTTCGGCTGAGAGTGATGAAAAATCGGCTTCGATCTTGAAGCTCCGCAATATCGCCGTCGTCAAGGAACCCTCGGAACTGAACATGTTGACCTAGCCCACGCCGACTTGCCTCCGAAACCATGGAGCTGCGAAGCGATCCCTCGCCCGCAATCTCAAGATGTGCGGTTGGGTGACCGGCGACGATTCCTTCCCAGGCATTCAACAATTCGCCTGTTCCTTTTCCTTCATCGATTCGTCCTACGGACAGAGCGGTTATTCCTCTCCCTGAGAACGAGGTCCCTCTAGATCTTGTCTTGAACGGTGCATTTTCCACGACGGATATTTTGCCTGACGGGACAATGGAAATGAGCTGACTAGCAACCGCCCTGCTTGTAACTATGAAGCCGTCAAATCTGGAGAGAGTCTTAGATTCAACATACCCGCCGACTACGCGGGCAAGAGAACTTCCTATTCCCACTTTCTCGGCTCGAAGAGATCTTAGGAACTTAGATGGACTAAACCTGCCCCGGGCAAGATGCCCTTCGGATTCTCTATAGTCGACCCAGCGAAGATGGTGCACTACGACAACGCAAGGAAGGTGTAGACGCTTGGCGAGCGAGAGGCTGACGACGAGGTTGAATAGATTATTGTTGGTTGCGTATACGAGGTCGAAATTTCCGCCTTTAGCGGCTTCTATGCCCTTTTCCATGGCTCGAATTGCCCAGGAAGCTAGCTGGCCTCCTACTCCGCGTCCAGAGGTGGTAACTTGCAGCGGCACGTAATTGGCCGACATATGGTCAAGTGCCAGGGGCTTGGGCTCCAAGGCGAAGGCCTCTAGGCCCATCCCTTTCCACTCCCTGCTCAGGGCACAGAATCTCCTCTCCGACCCGCTGTATGGCCATGAGCCCTTAGGGTGAAACATTGATGCTAGAATGCGCACTGACGACCTACGCCTAGGGAGGTTGCAGTTTCCTTCTAGCTAGCTTTACTAGATCCAGTAGACACCTGATTCCGTCAATCCATCTAACTTTCGACTTTCCCCTCGTGCGTCGCCGATAATTTATGGGAACTTCGGAGATTCGAAGTCCTGCCCTGAGGGCCTTAGCAGCCACTTCCACTTCAAACTCGAAGCCGGACTCTCCGATGTCCAGTTGTTCTAATGCTGACCGTCTGAACGCCTTGTACCCGGTCATTACGTCCGTCAGCCGTCCGCCGTAGAGAAAGTTCGTTGTCCCGGTGAGAACGGAATTCCCGAAACGGTGGGATAACGACATGCCATCGGTCTGCCCTGTAAAACGTGAACCGAATACCGCATCGCTAATTCCCTGCTCAATAGGGTCAACAACCCGGAGGACATCTTCCGGTGCGTATTCGAGATCGGCGTCAAGAACCACTAGAATTTCTCCACGTGCCTTTTTCGATGCGGTTATGAGGGCGGCCCCCTTTCCGCATTTGGACGCGTTACGAATAATCCGTATGGATCCACCATCCCATCTCGCAATGTCCTGGGAGCAGGCGAAGGTCTTGTCCGTGCTCCCATCGTCAACTACAATTATTTCATAGCTAATGTTGCTAGACTTCAGCACCCTTGTAGCTCGCTTGAGACAGTCTTCAATCGTCCCCTCTTCATTATGAGCCGGAACTAACACTGAGACTTCCACATACGGCTCAGAGCCACCGTTGTAACTGATATCCTCATGTCGATTCCTAAATTCGTCGGAAGCTATCTCTATCAGAACCGCAAACCCTCCGGCAAGTCAGGGAAACAACTCGTTGGGGCGAGTCCGGAGTTTAAGCTATTTAATCATTATATAACCAAACGCAATGTCAAACGCGAAGATGCAAGCAAGTTCAAAATGTTGATTCGCCATTAATCCCAGTTGGAGACTCCTCGCATCGGTGCCGTCTTCTTAGAGCCCGATAGAGCGGGACGGTGTAACTACGGACCAAGTTTTGAAGACCAAGTCGGCTTCCGAGAACAAAACGATGGCGAGTCGTATGAGGGAAAAGTTGACCCTCTAGGCCCGCGGTCGTGTTATGAGGAGGGGAAGAGGTCCGGAGAAGCACTGTGCAAAGCGTATCGTGACCAATATGATATTGATGTGAGGATTGGGCGACCCTTCAACAGCTACGGACCAAGACTGAGACCTGATGGCCTCTACGGAAGAGTTGTTTCCAGATTCATAACACAAGCCCTAGCTGGTGACGATATTACCGTGTATGGAGATGGTTCGCAAACTAGGTCCTTTTGTTACGTCGCGGATAGCGTGACCGGTATTCTCCGTTTCACGGCAACCAACCGACTAAGTGGGGAGGTTTTCAACTTAGGCAACGATGACGAGACTAGGATTCTCGACCTTGCAGAATTGGTAAGGAAACTTACTAGCTCTTCTTCCACTATCCGGTTTCTTCCTTTTCCCAAAGGGGACCATAGACGACGCCTGCCTGACACAACGAGATCCACCAAGGAGATTGGTTGGTTCTCGAAGACGGACTTGGAAAATGGGCTGACTAGGACAATTCTTTGGCTTAAGTCTAAGTAACGGTCAGCACTCCGGTGAGTGCGGCTGCGAGGTCCCTTCGCCTATTCCAGCCGCTACTATCAGAATTATGGCTATGATTCTTCGATTCAAGGTTTGGGCCCTACCTCAATGATTGTCGGCTCAGCTTAATTTGGTTAGCTGTGGTTCGTGGAAAAGTGCCTTTCCTTTCGTATCACTTGGACACGCCGGTCGTTGATGTCGATTCCTACTGTATGAAGTGCGTGATGCAAAGGTTGCCGCATTGCAAAGACCAACGTATACCAATCCAACGATCGCGATTGTGCCTGATTTGCTCTTCAAGACATAGGAAAATTTGCGTGCGGAACTAAAATGTAGTGCATGGCGTCGAAGGTGTCTCGTCAGCAGACTATGATGGAAGGAATTGCGATACTCAAAGTCTGGCAGTTGTCTTATGATATGGCTGCAATTCTCTACTCGGGCAAGGCGAAAAAACCCTCCGTCGCATCATTATGATAGAACGAGGCTTCGGAGCCACTGGAGGGTGTATCGCTGGACGTCGAGCAAGCGATTGTCGTTCCTTATGTGGAGTCGAGATCGGACGCGGCCTCTCGCTTGAAAAGGCAATAGATTTTAGCCGCCAGAGACTATACAATCACGGAAATTCGTTTAAGTTGGTTTCTCGGAAGGCAAGATCAACAAAAGCTAGGCTGCTAGCACTAGTTCTTCTTCTGGCAATAATGTTGATTTCATTCTTCTCGCCGAGGATTGTGCAGGCAACAAGCTACACTCCTCATGCTCCCATAGTTATCAAGAACGATGGTGATTTTACCGCCGGAAATGGGGTGACGGGCGGGTCGGGGACGGCTGCGGACCCCTTTGTGATCCAAGGCTGGGATATCAACGCCTCAGGTGTAAACGGGATAACGGTAATAGGCACAACAGCCTATTTCACTATTCGTCAGGTTACCGTCCACCAGGGCGTTCGAGGAATTTTCCTCAACAACACGCGAGGAGGCTCAGTGTCGAACAGTGTGCTTGCGAAAAATAATTTCGGCGCGATCATCGATTACTCTACTAGCTTTACCATCGCGGCTAGCACCATCTACTCAAGTGAACAGGGCATCACGGTGGACTATTCCATGGGCGTGAGCATCATGGGAAACAACATTACCTCCAACTTTTTCGAGGACATCTGGGTAAGCTATTCACCCGGCACAAATATTTCGGGAAACTCTATCTCTGGCCAAGAAGGTTACGGGATAAGGGTTCTGAATTCTCCCAACGTACAAGTCTCGTACAACACAATCTTCTCCCGACCTGTTCTCGATAACAGTCTGCTGGGTATCTTCACCGGGGGAAGCCAAGGCTCCGACAATGTTCTAATCACAGGAAATAAGATCCTCAACAGTTTTGGAGGGGCAATAGTGATCGGCTCTAACCATGCGACTGTCTCAAGCAACAACATTACCTCGACCGCTTTGGGCCTAGGGGCCTACCAATTTGACGATTACACTCAGGGTCTTGCGATTGAGGGAAACTATACAACCGTTAAACAGAACACTTTCACCTTGGCCGGGATTATCATCCCCGACATCAACGCATTGGCATCCTTCTCTCGCAACGGCTTCTCGGTGTTTGACTCTCAAACCATAACCCCGGACAACCTGGTGAATGGGAAACCTGCACTCTACTACAAGGATTGCAAGGACCTCAACCTGGACGGAACCTCGGCCGGGGAGATAATCGTCGTTAACTGCACTGCCGTCAGACTTGCAAACCTAAGGGTCAATGGCACCGGTGTCGGCCTTGAGATGGCCTTTGTAAGGGGCGGGCTAGTGATTCACGACAACTTCACCGGTAATCATTTTGCGGGCGTTTTCGCAAAGGACTCGCAATATGTTACAGTGGCAACGAATGATTTTGACCGAAACACCCAAGGATTGACCCTTTCCAACGTTACCAGCTTTCTTGCCACTGGCGACACCTTCTTAGGATATCCACTGAAGGGACAAACCACAGGCGGCGTCTCTATCACTGGGGGTTTTTTTCCTAATTCGGCAAGTTCGGGGAGGATGTATCACAATAATTTTGTTAATGTTACAAACGATATTAGTGCCTTCAACACGACCTTCGTTTCCTTTGATGACAGATACCCGAGCGGTGGAAACTATTATTCAGACTTTACCACAGCCATAGACAACTGCAGTGGACCCAACCAAAATATTTGTCCAGACCCCGACGGTATCAGCGATCAAAGATTTCTCGCCCCAAACGGCGCCGAAGGCGCCGACCGTTATCCCCTCATGAAGCCCTACGTTCCACCTCCCGATACTGTTTCGCCCACATGGCCGTCCAACTCTAACCTTACCGCATCCCACGCCACAACAGCAAGCGTAATGTTGAACTGGACCCCCGCCAGCGACAAGGTCGACGTAGTCGCGTACAGAATCTACATGGGAAACCAGCTCATTGCCTACGTTCCCGGAACAGTGCGCAACTACAACGTAACAGGTCTGGCGGCCGGCACATCGTACACTTTCAAAGTGGAGGCGGGGAACGTGGCAGACAACTGGAGTACTACTGGCCCGTCAACGGTTGCAGTAACGACGAGCCTGCAGGGAACCATCCCAATGACTTGGATCCTAATCATCATAGCTATCGCAACGGCTTCGGTAGTTGGAGCCATACTGATTTGGAGGTTCCACGGCAAATCAAGACCTCCTGCCGCCCTTCCAACTGGTGCCACGTCTTTTGCTTGCCAGTTCCTGACGTTCAACCGGCAGGTGGACCTATCTGGGTTCTATGAATTTTCGACAATGGGTCTCGTAGGGAGACTCTTCTCGCAAATTGCTGCTAACACGTCACTCCTTGGACGGAATCGGCCCTGGAGAGGGGGAGTATGTTTTAGCGGTTTTTGCATGGCATGAACGGTGGGTGCGGAAACTGAGAGGTAATATCCCCTATTATCAGCCCTGATTCGCGATCTGAAAAGGCGCATTTGCAACGGCGGGTATTCCGCACTGAAAACGCAGATAATTCCCAAACCGACTCCGGGCTTAGCTTATGCCCCGAACGGCCAGACTTGCCCATTATCTTCGCCAGGCAGCGGATGGTTATAGAAAAATGGGGGTCTTAGCGACCGACCGTCGCGTCGCGTGAGTGAGCAGTCCGGACAGGACGTGGAAACAATACTCGCTTAGTCTTTTCAGACCCAGGTTGATCTATTCTACTTGAATGGCTCTTGTTGGTCTTTTTTCGTCGCTCTTTGTGAATCTGACCTCTAGTACTCCATTCTTGTAGGTTGCTTTGGCCGTCCGGGGATCAACAAGGTGCGGCAGTTCCAACTCCTTGAAGTAGCGTCTCTTGGCTGCTTCTACAGCTATCTTCAATGCTCTGTCTGTGGATTCCAATTTGATATCGTCCTTCTCTACTCCAGGCAGTTCTGTTACAACGATCACTTCGTTGCCCTCTTGCAAGACATCTACTAGTGGCTCCCGTTCGTCTTTCAACAGGGGACCTCTTGAGCTGGGCTCCACATTGCCAAACTCTCGAATCACTGGCTTACCATCTTCTCCAACAGACATTGAGAATCCGTATACGAAGGGTTGTGGTCCTTCACTTGCCTTGGGCATCTCTACTGCTTTCCGCATCATCTCGTCCATTAGGCGGTCCATGCGGTCCATTTCTTCGAAGATGTCGAACCACCATCCCGACCGCCGAGTGCGTTTCTTTCGGGTAGAGTCTCTGCTGTGAGCCATAGTAGACCAATCGAGAATATTCCGGGAACTATATTGGAGTTTGCGCTACGACGGAAGCTAAGCTAGATCATTCGTTTGACGAGGCGGTTGATGTCTTCGCCCCTATATCCCAACTCTCCGCCATCGGTCGCTGCTCGCCTGGTGCTTCGTTTGAAGCCCCCTCTTGGAGGATGAAGCCTAAACCTCGGTTTCACGCCCGCAAGCCACAGCTCCTTGACCCCAATCTCTCCGGCGACAACCGACTTGGCAAGGTCCGCAATCGTCTCTTTCTTGAAGAATAACTTGGCGAACTCATCGTCGAATTCCTTGTTTCCCTCCCTCTCCCCTCTTTTCCGTAGCAAGTTCTCCAAGACTTCCGGGTTAACCTGCCCCCAAGCGACCAGGTTCTTGGCTGCCCGCAACATGCCTAAGGTCGATCGGCTGCTTTCCAGGAGCCGTGCACGGAAGGTACTCTCCATCTTCAAAGTCTCCATCGTCTTCCTAATGTCAGGGTTATCGGTCGCTGTTCCGCGAATGCGTACCGCGAGGATAACGGGCTGCTTAGCAGATTCTGCCAATCTTATGCCACCCAGTCCTGCTGCGTAACCACATTGTAGGTTTGCACCAAGGCATCAAACACTGCAAGCGCAGAAGAGGTAAGTGTCGATGTGGACCCGTAGGTTCGGGTCCAGCAGTCCTTGACCCCGGCCAACCTCAAGACCTGCTTCGGTATCTCCCCAGCGACAAGCCCGAGTCCTCTGGGGCTTGGAAGAACGTGCACTCTTACACTGCCGCACTTCCCGACAACGCTGAATGGTACGGTGTGGGCTCTGCCGCAACGGCATTCCCAGCTTCCACACCCACGGCGTACAGGAACAACGTTCAGCTTCGCCTGTATAGTCCCCTTGTCAATGGCAGTGCGCACCTGCCTTGCCTTCCCCTCTCCAACACCAATGTAACCATCCCCGTTCCCAACAGCGACTATCGCTCGGAATCTTGACCTTTCG
>WNGK01001178.1_pt1 | contig 35231 bp, 31 predicted proteins | sample 5400601 | NCBI WGS metagenome assembly WNGK01 (sample SAMN13153376, study PRJNA577476) | soil metagenome | isolation source: 60 cm soil or saprolite under Garry oak tree replicate 1 | place: USA:California | collected 2016-06-15 | reverse complement strand
CTTCGACGCCGCCCTCGCGAGCGGCTCCGCATGACTCAGGGCCGATGTGGGTCGCTACTTCACCTTCGTATGACTCTTTCATTCACTACACCTCGCCGGTTTAACCGGCGCACAGGAGAAAAAACATGAGCCGTGGTTCGCACCCCCTGCGTTCGCTGCTACTGGCGGCCGCCCTGGCTTCGTCCGTGGCCGGAGTTGGATGCGCGGAGCATCATGCCTACCGCGTTTACGATCCTTATTACACTGACTATCACGTCTGGGACAACGACGAGGTCGTTTACTACCACCGCTGGGCCGACGAGAGCCATCGGGACCGCGACCGAGACTTCAAGAAACTTCGTCCCGAAGAACAGAAGGAATACTGGACTTGGCGTCACAACCATGGCGACCGAGATCATGACCGGGACAAGGACAGAGATAAAGAACGTCACTAGACCGGAGCCAGGCTTCTCAGCCGCCGAGCGCGCTGAGAGCCTGGTCAGTAGTCGTGAGTCGCGCCCCAAGCTGCTTTAATTCGGTAATCGTTTTCGTCCCATCTTCCTGCTTTAGAGTTTCGATCGCGTCCTGCACCACCGCCACGCGCCGTCCCCGTTCGAGCAGACCTTTGACAGCAAAGCTCACGCAATATTCGGTGACGACTCCAAAGACAACAAACTCGGCATCTTTTGCGAGACGCTGCACGAGAGCGTCCGCGTGGCGGCTTTCAAAAATATTCAGCGTCTGCTTCTCCAGCAGGATCTGCTGATACTTCGACAAATCTTCCGGCAGCCTCACCTCCGCGTCATTCGGCACGCGCGCAACTCTGTCAGTCAGTGCTTCGGGAACCAGTTCCGCCCCGGCAGTTCCTTTCACGCAATGTGGCGGAAAGATCCTAAATTCTGGATCGTTCGGCGTATGAAAACACCCGTGCGACACCAGGAACACCCTCCCCTGCCGCGCGGCATCGGTGAGCCGCCGAATGTTGGGCAGCAGCTTCTCCGCCCCCGGCACGTAGAGCTTCCCTCCCGGCAACATAAAATCAGCCTGCACGTCCACTTCCCAGAAGATAGAGTCCCGCGAAACCATAATTCTCCTCCACAACAAATCCGAACCGACGTAGCGTTTTACGTAGCTTCGGCGTCCCTCGCAGACGAAGGCCGAGCGTAACACCGTCCCTTCGGATCTGACAACGTCTCGCCGCGGCTGGTGAGTGTCCGGTGTTATGCGCTAAGCTACCGAAGCCATGAGCCACAACGCCTCCGCAAACTCCGCACCTCCCAATAAATTACTAATCCGCAATATCGGACTCCTCTTCAGCGGAGACTTCGACCATCCTATTCTCGACGCCGACAGTGTGGTCGCGATTGACGGCGTCATCCACACCGTCGGCAAAGAAAAAGACATCGACACCTCCGGCGCCATTACTACGATAGATGCCAAAGGCACGGCGCTCGCTCCCGGACTCATCGACAGCCACGTGCATCCCGTCTGCGGAGATTGGACGCCCCGCCAGAATCAACTCGGCTGGATCGACAGCTGCCTGCATGGTGGCGTCACCACCATGGTTTCTGCCGGAGAAGTCCACACGCCCGGCCGCCCCAAAGATATCGTTGGCCTGAAGGCGATGGCGATTTTCGCGCAACGTGCCTTTCACGCGTTTCGCCCCGGAGGCGTAAAGGTCTACGCCGGTGCGCCGGTCCTCGAACAAGGCATGGTGGAAGACGACTTCAAGGAACTCGCCGCCGCCGGAGTAAAGTTTCTCGGCGAAGTCGGCCTGGGCAGTGTGAAAGACGGAATCACCGCACGCCGGATGGTCGCATGGGCCCGCAAATACGGCATCCAGAGCACGATTCACACCGGTGGCCCGTCCATTCCCGGCTCCAGCCTCATCGACAAAGACATGGTCCTCGAAACCGACGCCGACGTGATCGGTCACGTCAACGGAGGTCACACCGCGCTTCCCGACGACCAGATTGTTGCTCTGTGCGAACGCTCGCCGCGAGCGTTGGAAATTGTTCACAACGGCAACGAACGCGCAGGATTGCTCGCGCTGCGAACTGCGAAAGAACTGAAGCAACTCCACCGCGTGATTCTCGGCACCGACTCGCCCGCCGGCTCCGGCGTTCAGCCGCTCGGCATTCTGCGCATGATCTCGATGCTCTCTTCGCTCGGAGAAATTCCAGCGGAGGTCGCGATCTGCCTGGCGACAGGCAACACAGCAAAGATGCGCAGCTTAAACTGCGGACTGATCGCTGCCGGACGCGAAGCCAGCTTCGTCTTCCTCGATACGGCACAACAGTCCGCCGGAAGGAATCTGTTAGACAGCATTCAAAAAGGAGACCTCGCCGGCGTCGGGATGGTAATCACCGACGGCGCAGTAAGCATCCAGCGCAGCCGAAACACCCCGCCCGCAACACGTGTACCAGAAATCATGAGACCATAACCGCTCATGTGGGGACGGCCGCCTTCGGCCGTCCGGGCAAGCGCAGCGAGCCTAAAAGGGCCCACGGGTGACGGAAGTGGGGATATCGATTTTGGTGAAGCTTTCGGGTGGCAGCGCTGCGATCTGCCACGGGATGGAAGCGGGCTTCAGCCCCCGAGGTATTGCTGTGCAAAACAATCGCTCTCTTCGAACGCCGCTCTTCGCATACACGATCTTCCTCTTCGCAGCCCCAATGCTCATCGCGCAAGAGCCGATCCCTGCCGACTGGTGCCGCGCCCTCCCACGCCCCGAATACAAACGTCTCGAGCGCATCCCCGTCTCCGACCCCTGGTTCGAAGTCTACAAACCAGCACCCGGAGTGTTCGCGATCTACGAACCGCACCAGGCCGAAGAAGTCATCAGCTTCCTGATCGCTGGCGAGAAGAAAGCCTTGCTGTTCGACACGGGCATGGGCATCAGCGACATCAAGAAAGTCACTGCTGAGCTCACGAAGGCGCCCGTCATCGTTGTGAATTCTCACACCCACGACGATCACGTTGGCGGCAACTGGGAATTCGACACGATCTACGGAATGGATACCGACTTCACGCGCACGAACGCGCAAGGCTCGCGCGAAGACGCGCAGGCAGAAATCACGCCTGATCAAATCTGCGGGACTCTCCCAAAGGGATTCGACTCGAAGGCCTACTCGACTCGCCCCTGGAAGATCACAGGCAAGCTCCACGATGGAGATCGCTTCGATCTCGGCGGCCGCGCTCTGGAAGTCATCGCCACGCCCGGCCACACGCCCGACTCCATTTCCCTGATCGATCGCGCCAATGGCCTGCTCTTCACGGGCGACACCTACTATCCCGCACCCATATGGCTCTTCCGCCCTGAAACCAATCTCGATGCCTACGCGGCTTCGATTCGCCTGCTGGCCGCGCTTGCACCACAAGTGAAGATGGTTTTAGGCGCGCACAACATTCCGGTCGCATCACCAACGGACCTCACGAGGCTTGTTTTGGCATTCGCCGCCGTGCGCAAAGGAAATGTGACACCAACCTCGGATGCCCAGGGGAAAGTCCTCTACAAGGTGCGAGACATTTCTTTCCTGATGCGCGCGCCCGCCGGGAAGTAGCTGCTACCGCAACCCGTCTTCCCCCTTGATCTGATCCTTCGTCAACCCACCCACGCGAGCCAGTGGACGCCCGCTGTCGGTCACGGCAATCGCCACCATGATTTCATTTGCCCGCGGCGCGTCGTTGATTCGGACTTCCATGCCATCGAAGTGACTGCGCACGAACGCCGCATCCTTGTGCCCCAGCGGGATGTCGAGCACGACGCCCATTCCACCGCGCTTCTTCGACGACGGAATCAGCGCCGCCCCTTTGCCCAATACCCGCCGCACAGGAGTCCCCAGCTTCGGATGGAGAATGGCCGCAGCATGTTCGAGTTCCCCATTCTCGCCAACTGCCGCCGCCTTCCCATAGCTTTCGGCCGACGGGCCCAAAATCCCCAGCGCCGCCACCGCCCGCGCAGTGAGCAGTTCCCCGAGTTCCTCGCCAATCGCCATCAACTCCGAAAGATCTTCCACATATTTTCCCGCGTACGGATTCTCAATCACGGCCACGGCCGCCGCTCGCCGCGTCGGGGGAGAAACGTCGCGGTCCATCTCGCGCTGCGTCTCCTCCACAAAAGTCGCAATCTTGCGGATATTGGCTTTCATTTTGTCTTCACCGCAGTCCGTCTTCTCCTTTGATCTCAGATGCCTTCAGCCCGCCCACACGCGCGTGCACGCGGGCGCCGGTCGTCATTACCAGAGCCAACAGCATTTCGTCTGCGCGCGGCGCATCGTTCACGCCGACTTCCATCGCGTCGAAGTGGCTGCGCACGTACGATGCATTGATGTGCGTGATGGGCACATCCAGCCGCGTACCCGGGCCGCCAACTTTTTTTGTCGAGGCCACTATCGCCTTCGCTCCGCCTAGCACCTCGCGCATGGCGTATCCGCCCGGCACATGCCACAATGCGCCGTGCTCGACTTCTCCGGCCGAGCCCACAATCGCGCCCTTCCCGTAGCCCTCGACAACCTTCGCATCACCGCCAAGCGCCTCCACCAACTTGCGCGCCATCTCCAATCCCAGAGGCTTCAAGTCATCCATAAACCACTCGATGTTCGCGACATACGCGCCCGCAAAGGGATTTCGAATGACTGCAATCGCCGCTGCCCGGCGCAATGGTTTTTCCGCTACCGGCCCTCCCTCGTGAAAAATCTCTTCCACGCAGGTAGCTTTCTTTCGAACCACGACCTCAGGCATGAACCAGCCGCCTTTCGCGAACTGGAGTCGCAATCATTCGCGACTCTCCCGACACGCGAACTACGCGCGTTTCTCCTTCCAGACTCAATGCAGCCGACCGGATCAGGCCCATTCGTAGCAAGCGTTGCGCGGTTCGCGTCCCGCCCTCTAGAGCCTGATGCACCTCTTCGGCCGTTAACTCTCCCACGGCCCGCGTCACCAATCGATTCCCGAGATCGTTATCGGGAGCGAGTTCGCAAGCCGGAACGCGAACAATCGCCGGATGACCCGGCAAGTCAACTGCATTGGCAATGATTGTCGCTGCAACATCGGCAGCCGCCGCGCGATCCGCAAGCACTGTGACAGCGTCCGCGATCCCCAGGGAAAAGCTGCGCCCTCGCCACCCGCTGGTCGCAATGCCGCGCACAGGATCGTCAGAGTTCAGCGTAGTCGTCCCACACAACGAAGGACGATCAGGCCGCTCCACCATCCCGACTACAAATTTCTCGCGCGGACTCAGATGAAGCGCAATATCTCCCCCATCATTCACATACGCGCGGGACAGTTTCGCCGCCAAAACCATCGCAGCCAGAATCTCCTCTGCCACCGCACCCGCCACCGCCGCCATCGGAGTGACGAAGCACTCCGCAGCGTAAGGCATCACCGCCGCCGTCATTCTCCGCGCGACCGCACCGCGCGGCCACGCCGACCCCGTCGAACAAGCCCGCCGCAAGAATGAAAGCTCGCCGCACAACTCATCGAGCACCGTCACAAAGCGCTCTCCCGCAGCCCGATACGCGGCTTCGACCTCGCGCGGAGATCGGAACGCCTCCACGATCAGGTCAATCGGCCCGTCGTGCAGATGCATCCGCCGTCCATCGTCCAGCATGCGAATTTGTACGCGCTGATTCATCGTGTCTTCTTTTTCGTTTCAGAATCCAGCGGCCACGGATTATCCTCCCGCGCCGCCACTCGCCGCCGGCTTTCATTTTCCGTAGAAATCGAACTTAGCGGACGCACCTGCTCAATATAACCGCCTAATGCCGCATAATCCGACAGCCGCAAAGTAAACTCAATCGGAGCCACCAGCGCCGGCGTCGGAACATATCCAAACGCGTTCTGCGGTATGCGGCTCACGTCGGCCATGAACGTAATCCCGCCGCCCGGCCAAACGTAAACCGGAGCGCCGCCACACGTCACGCGGGTCAGCGCATCGCGCACCGAATGCGTCAGCTTCACCGGATTCTCGGTCACGCCCGCCCGCAACGATCCCCCCGCTCCGCCCATGAAAATAACCGTGCACAGCGCCGGCTCGCAATTCTCCTTGATGCGCGCCACCGATTCGAGCAAGTCGACCGGCAATTCTTTTTCCCGCGGCTTCAGATCTTGGTCCAGTTCGAAATAGCCGAAGTGCTCGCCCGTCGTACTCACCATCAGCAGGCGCAAGCCGGGCCAGGCCTTCTTCGCGTTGAACTTCCCCAGAATCGTCAGCGGATCTTCAATATCGGTTCCGCCCCATGACGTTCCCGGCTCCGCGACTTGAAAATATCGTCCCGGCGTCGAGCGCCTTCCCTTGAGTTTGATCCCAGTCTCCGGCACACCCAGCAATTTCCCCGCCTGATGTTCCGACAGCACGCCAGTGATGTGATCATCGACCACGACCACATCATCAACCTTGCCGAACCACTGCTTAGCAAACATGCCGATGGTCGCCGAACCGCAGCCCACGCGCATGCGCTCTTCCTGGTCGCCGTCGACAATCGGCGGATTGCCAGCCTGCACCACGACCTTTGCGCCGTCATCAATTTTCAGCTCCACCGCTTTGCCGTTGCACAAGTTCAGCAGCGCGGCGCAGGTCGCGGTGCCTTCGTGCCGGCTGCCTCCGGTCAAATGCCGCACGCCGCCCAGCGACAGCATCTGCGAGCCATACTCGCTGGTGGTCACGTGCCCCACCGCTTCTCCTTCGGCACGCACCGTGCTGCATTCCGCGCCCAAGTACCGATCTGTATCGATTTTCACTTTGACACCGCAGTAACTGAAAATACCCTCGGTCACCACCGTGACCATGTCCACGCCTTCGACTTGCGACGAAATAATGAATGGGGCTGGCTTGTAGTCCGGATAGGTTGTGCCCGCGCCAATCGCCGTCACAAACGTCTCGCCGTGGCTCACCAGAGTGCCGTCCCAGTCGTGTCCGCGCTCCAGAAACGGCACAACTAACTTCCCACGCTCCAAAGCTCGATCCAGCACGACATGCGGATCGAGCCGCACCAACCTGCCTTCGTGATTGCCGTAGCGGTCGCACGATCCCGTCCGCCCGGGTTTGATGTAGCACAGCACCGGGCACGCATCGCAACGAATCGCGTCGTCAGCCACGAGCGCCTCCGCTGGCCTTCGCCAGGATGGCCGCGCGCACGCGGTCCGGCGTCGCCGGGATCTTGTAGATGCGCACCCCAATTGCATCGTGAATCGCATTCAGAATTGCGGGCGCCGTTGGAATCACCGCCTGCTCGCCGATTCCTTTCGCGCCGAACGGGCCGATCGAAGACGGGTCTTCAATTAAGATCGATTCCACCGGAGGCACGTCGCCGCCCCTCGATGAGCGTGGGATTGATGGCACGCCCTACATCATGCGCCGCCGTTACTTTGAGCACACGCACCGTGCCGAGTTCCACATCGACTTCAATTTCCGCCAGGTGCGCACCAAAGCCGAACACTGCGTAGGGACTTCCCTGCCCATTCTCGTCGAGCGGACTCGTCGGCGGATCGAATGTCGCCTCACAGGTAATCACGTACCCATGCGCGTCCAGCGGCAACTCTGAGAGTGCCAGCACGTTCCGCTTTCCATTTTCGGCGACTGTCACACTGCCGTCGCCGAACTCGACGGTCGCGCAGTCGCACGCTCCGGCCAACGTTAAGATCTCGCTCCGCAACTTGCTTCCCGCCATGTGCGCCGCTTTGCCCGTTACGAATGTCTGCCGCGAAGCCGAAGTCTTGCCACAATCGGGTGAAATGGCGGTGTCGGCCGAAACCAGATCGAACTGCGCCACGGGAGCCATCATCGCATCCGCACAAATCTGCGTCACGATGGTATTCGACCCCTGACCAACGTCCACCGCACCCTGATGCAAGGCGATGCGCCCATCACGCTTCAACCCGACGCGCACGGTCGATGGATTCGGCAGCGACGTGTTCCCGCACCCATACCACATGCCCGCGACGCCAACTCCGCGCCGCAACGGCCCTGCGGCTCTGGCGTTGAATGCCGCTGCCTCCACCCGCGCAGCCTGCCATCTCGGCCGCAACGCCTCGAAGCAGGCGCGAATGCCCACGCCTTCGCCGAGCACCTGTCCGGTCACAGTAGGCGAATCATCGTCCAGCGCATTCAGAATGCGAAACTCCAGCCGGTCGATTCCGACGCGATCCGCGAGTTCGTCGTAAAGCTGCTCCTGCGCAATCGCCGCCTGAGGGACGCCGAATCCGCGAAACGCACCCGCCGGAACGACGTTCGTATGTACTGCCCGCGTCAGTGCGCGATAGTTAGGAACCCGGTACGGCCCAGACGCATGCACCGGCACGCGTCCCGCCACGGTCGGTCCCCACGACGAATACGCGCCCGTGTTGAAGTCGGCAGTGAAATCAAGGGCGGTCAGTTTTCCCTCGCGCGTCGCTCCCGCCCGCAATCGCATCCGCGCCGGATGCCGCTTCGTGGTCGACACAATCGACTCCATTCGCGAATACACCATGCGCACCGGATGCCCCAACTTCCAGGCGGCTAAAGCGACGAACGGCTGCACCGAAAGATCGAGCTTCGATCCAAATCCTCCGCCTACCGCCGTCGGAATAATTCGCACTTTCTCCGGCGCAATCCCCATAATCTTTGCAATGTCGTCGCGGTCCATATACGGAGATTGCGTGCAGGCTTGAATCTCGATCTGATCTCCGACGCGCCGGGCGAACCCGGCCTCCGGCTCGATGTAGGCATGCTCGACGAATCCGGTCTCGTACTCGCCCGCGGCCACTACGTCTGATTCCGCGAGCGCTTTTTCCACGTCGCCACAAACCACTCGCCCGCGCACCAGAACATTTCCTTCGCGATGGGCATGAATTCGCGCCGCATCGGCTGCCAGCGCTTCATCCATCGTTGAGAGAGCAGCCAATGCTTCCCACCGCACGGGAAATTCCGCCAGGTCGAGCGCTTCGATCGCATCCTCTTCGCCGACGACCGCCGCGACCCCTTCCCCGCGGTAGCGAGCCTCGTGGTGCGCGAACACCGGCTGATCGGCATATCGGGCGATGACGCCGAAGCAGTCTACGCCGGGCACATCCTTCGCGGTCAGAACGAGCATCACTCCCGGACGAGCCGCGACAAACAGATCCAAATCGCCGAACTGAAACCGCGCCCGCGCATGAGGACAGCGAACCACCCTGACTCCGAGCGTCCCGGCAGGAGTTTCATCGGCTCCGAAAATCTCCGTGCCTTCGACCTTCTTCTTGCCGTCGAGCCGCACCAGCCGCGCTCCCACCGCTGCCCCCGCCGCAGGCGATGCCTCGGCGACACTCTCGCCAGCCTCGACAATCGCGCTGATAATTTTCCGATATCCCGTGCAGCGGCAAAGCACGCCGCCAATCGCATCCATCACTTCGCCTTCAACAGGAGATGGATTCCTCTCCAGCAGCGCAGTCGCAGCCACCAGCATCCCCGGAGTACAGGCGCCACATTGCGCCGCTCCGTGGGAGAGAAACGATTGTTGTAGGCGCCCGTGCAGCGGCGAACGCGTGGCCAGCCCTTCCACCGTCGTGATCTCGCACCCTTCAACCTGTCCCGCAGCGGTCAGACACGCACAAACCGGATCGCCATTCATCAAGACGGTGCAGGCCCCGCAGTCGCCCGCGTCGCATCCTACTTTTGTCCCGGTAAGTCCGAGATCGTCCCGCAGCACACGCGATAGCCGCCGCGCTCCCGACGCCATTACCTCGACTGCACGTCCGTTCACGGTGAACGAAATCAATTCCGCCCCCGCAACCGGCAGTTTTTCGGTGGTTGCCATCTCAGCGGCTCCTCACACAGGCTTCCAGAGCACGCCGCACCAGGGTCAACGACGCATCCCGCCGGTAGTCGGCGGTGGCGCGTATGTCGTCAATCGGAGAAAGTGACTGCAAGTGCTCCGTCTTGACGGCCGCGCCGATTCCCGCCTTCGCCGGTAAGCCCACTAAACTTTTTTCCAAATTCCACAACCGCTGCGCCCTTGCCGAACACGACCCCACCGCGACGTGGGCCTCCGCCACGCGGCCCGACTCATCAGCCTGCACCACCCCCGCCACCATGGAAATTGAAATCACCAGATACCGCCGCGCGCCCAGCTTCAAGAACGCTGAGGACGCATCTTCCATTCGCCGCGGTACCAGCACGGCCGCCAGAATTTCATCCGTGCGCCGTGAGGTTTTGCGATTACCCGTGAGGAACTGCGCCAGCGGCATGCGCCGCCTTCCCGCCCCGGAAACCAGTTCCACCTCCGCATCCAGCGCCAGCAGCGGCGGAACACCATCCGCCGCTGGAGAAGCATTGCACAAATTCCCCGCCAAAGTGCCGCGGTTCTGAATCTGCACTGACCCCACTTCCCGGGCCGCCGCCTTGAGCGCATCAAAACAACGCGGCAGCGGAGTGCGAATCACTTCACTCCACGTCGTGAGCCCCCCAATCCGGACGTGCTCCGTCTCGATGGATATGCCGCGGATTTCACCGAGGCCAGTAATGTCGACTACATGCCCCCGTGGCAACCGCTCGCCCAGCGCCGGATAAAAATCCGTTCCGCCAGCCAGAATTTGTCCGCCAGAAGTAGCCAGCAGAGAAACGGCCTCATCAAGAGTTTTCGGCTTGAGATACAAGGAATTGGGCCCTGGAACCACGCACCACACCCCGCTTTCAGAGTTTGTATACGAAGCCCGCGCGTTTGTACAGTCAACCTTCAGGCCGGAAACAGACGCCGCATGCCGGTTCTGTGTTCTAATCTCCGCGTCGCAATTCTCGCACGTACCACAATCCGGAGAGATGCATGCTACTGACCCGCCTGAAAAGATTTTTCTTCGTTGCGGTGATGCTCGTGATCTCCGCGTGGGCGCAGTCCTCTGCCCCAACCGCACCGCCCCCCGACCTCGACGCCTACGTCGCCTCATCGATGAAAACCTTCGACGTCCCCGGCATGGCAGTAGCTATTGTGAAAGACGGAAAGATTCTGATCGCCAAAGGCTACGGCGTCCGCAAGCTCGGCGAGCCCACTCCCGTCGACGAATTCACCACGTTCGGCATCGGCTCGAATACGAAGGCGTTCACGACAGCCGCGCTCGCCACGCTCGTCGACGAAGGCAAGCTCTCCTGGGACGATCCCGTCTATCAGCGCCTACCCGGCTTCGTTATGTACGACCCCTATGTCTCGCACGAGATGACCATCCGCGACCTGCTCACTCACCGCAGCGGCATGGGACTCGGCGAGGGCGATCTCCTCTTCTGGCCGCACTCGACTTACACCCGCGAAGAAATCATCTACAAGCTGCGCTTCATGAAACCGGCGTCCAGCTTCCGCAGTCACTACGCCTACGACAATCTTCTCTACATGACGGCCGGCCAAATCATCCCTGCCGTGACCGGCACTTCGTGGGACGACTACATTCGCCAGCGCATTTTCACGCCGCTGGGGATGACGCACTCCAACGTCAGCAACGCCGCCATCAAGCCCGGCGACAACGTCGCTTTCCCCCACTCCCGCATGGACGGCAAAGTGCAAGTCATCCACTTCGAAGTGCTCGACAATGCCGGCCCTGCTGGGGCGATCAATTCCGGCGCCGCCGACATGGCCAAGTGGGTGCAGCTACAACTCAATCGCGGAAAGTTCACGGACCGCGACGGCCACCTCTTCACCGAGCAACGCTCCAAAGAAATGTGGTCGCCGCAAACCATTCTTCCTATCGCCGATCCTCCGCCAGGTCTCGCCGGACTGAAAACCAACTTCGCCGACTACGCCCTGGGCTGGGGACTGCGCGACTATCACGGCCGCAAACTCGTCGGCCACACCGGAGGCGTCGCAGGATTCGTCTCCCGCGTCATGCTCGTGCCCGAAGAGAACCTCGGAGTCGTCGTGCTCACCAACGGCGAAGAGGGCGGCGCCTTCGATTCCATCCTCTACCACGTTCTGGATCACTACTTCCAGTTGCCGCCCACCGACTGGATCGCGGCGTTCAAGAGACTGAAAGACACGGAAGAAAAAGACGCGGCAGAAACCATGAAGAAAGCTGAAGCTGCCCGCGCCGCCGACTCCAAGCCCTCCCTGCCTCTCGAAAAATATGCCGGAGTCTACAACGACGCCTGGTATGGCCCCATCACCCTCCGCATGGACAACGCCAATGGCGCTCTGGTCATCACCTTCGATCACACGCCCTCGATGATCGGCGACCTGCAGCCCTGGCAACACGACACTTTCAAAGCCCACTGGCGCGACCACCTCATCGAAGACGCCTTCGTAACCTTCGCCCTGAACCCCGACGGCACCATCGACAGCGCAAGAATGGCCGCAGTCTCTCCCTTGGCCGACTTCAGCTTCGACTATCAAGACCTGCTGCTGAAACCAGCAGAAAAGAAATGAGAACCAGCAACGGGCTCTCAGCTGTCAGGTATCAGCTATCAGTCACAACGAAAATCCTTGTCATTCTGACCCCCGAGCGAACGCGAGGGGCGGAGGAACCTCGGTTCCCGATAGCGGCGAGTAAAAGGATAAATTTCAACGCCTAAGACTCATCGTGGCAACCGCAAACAACTCGTCCCTCAAGCCCGCAGAAGCAGTCCAGTCTCACAGCTCCGCCCTCCGCAAAGAACTCGGCCTCCTCGACCTGGTCCTGGCCCAAATCCTGATCGTGATTGTCCCCGACTATATGGGAACAGCGGCCAAGGCGGGTTCTTCTCATGTTGTCCTGTGGGTCCTCGGCATCTTCTCTTTCTTCCTGCCTTTGTCTCTGGTCGTCATCCACATGAGCCGCCAGCTCCCCGTGGAAGGCGGGCTCTACGAATGGGCGCGCATTGCTTTCAATGATCAAATTGGATTCCTGGTGGCTTGGAATCTCTGGCTTTACGCAATTCTGTATGTCGGCCTCGCCGGGCTGATTACGGTAACCTTCGCGTCTTACACCATCTCTGGCGCCGCCTGGATGGCCTCCAGCAAATGGCTGATCGTCGGAGCTACGTTCTCGGTGATTGCCGCCACCATGTTCGTCGCCCGCCTTGGACTGGGCATAGGCAAATGGGCTAACAACGTCGGAGGCGTCGGGATCCTGGTCGCGATTGCGGTGCTCATCGTGAGTCCCTTTCTGAGCCTTTGGCGAGGCACTCTCGCGAACTATCATCCGTTGCGCCTGATCATGCCACCAATGACTTTGTTCAGTCTCAGCGTCTTCAGCAAAATGACGTTCGGCGCGCTCGTCGGCTTTGAGTATGTAGCCGTCTTCGCCGGCGAATGCCGCAGTCCTGAGCGCCACTTGCCAAGGTCCATTCTGCTCAGCGCTCCTGTCATCGCGCTCATTTATATCCTCGCCACCAGTGCCATCCTGGCCTTCGTTCCCGCGTCTGCTGAAGACGTGGTCGCTCCCGTGCCGCAGGCCTTGAGTCGGGCTTTGCAAGGTTCAAGTTTTGCCGGGATCGTTTTGTCCGTAGCGGTTCTGCTTCTTTTATCCAACTATCTTGCGACCTTCGGCATTTTCTTTACCGGCAGCACGCGGTTGCCCATGGTTGCCGGATGGGACCATTTATTGCCGGCGTGGTTTTCCCGCCTCCATCCCACGCATAAGACTCCGACAAACTCGATTCTGGTTCTCGGAGTCGCTACTCTGGCGATAGCGCTGGCCGCGCTGATCGGCGTCGGACCGCAGGAGTCCTTCGAACTTCTTCTCACCTGGAGTTTCACTTTCTACGGCATCGCCTACCTCGCGCTCTTCGCCATCCCCATCTTCTCGCCCAAAACCCGAGGCCTGCGCCCGCGCCTGTGGGTGCGCATCGCGGCCGCATCGGGTTTGCTCGTGACCTTGCTGTTCGTGGCGTTGTCGGTTTTTCCCATCATCGACGTCGACAGCTCCTGGCGCTATTCCCTGAAAATTGCCGGAGTCGTGCTGGGAGCGAATCTGCTTGGCTGGGTGATCTATCGAGCGGGGCAGGGGAAGAGAAACCGTTCTACCGCTTGATTTCGGCGGGAGGATATCTCATAAATGTCTCGGAACCGTCCCGCACAAAGATGGCATCATGAACTGTTCTCGACACGTAACCGATTCCCAGTAAAATTGATCGGGGAATGCTATGAAGGCTAAGCTCATACTGTTTGTTGCTACTGCTGCTCTCGTGATGGCGACCCCATTATTTGGACAGGGATCCGTTTGCGCTCTGATCTCGCATCTCGAAGGCACCGACGGACAGCAGGTGACGGTTGCCGGGGAATTGATTATTTCGAAAGACTTGGCCGTTCTCGGAGCGGCTGACTGTGACAATCGATACATCTTTCGCGAACAAGAATGGCCGACGGCGCTTTCACTACGTCCGTCCCCTGCCGTGACGCCCGCCCAACTTCAGCAATTTCAGAATGCTGGTGTAGAAGCCGACCGTCTTCGACAGACAGGCAAAACTGTAAGTGCATCGGCGTCGTTTTCAGGTCGAGTCCGTCTCGCAGAGTCGGGAGATTTTCCGGCTGAACTCACATTCGATTCTTTCGAGAACCTCAAAATCGAAGCTCTGCCCGATGCCAGCACGCTAACCGTAATTCCGATCTGTGATCTTTTTCAGAATCTTCCGGCGTGGAAGGGAGAGCGCATCGCAGTCCGAGGCGAGTATGTCAGTACGATGGAGGGCACGTGGATAGTCGGCGCATGCAAGGGAAAATTCGTGACGGACGGGTATCGCTGGCCGGTCGCGCTGACCTACGCAAGTCCCGCATATTACTCTCAGGCGATGGCAAGACTCTACGAAGCGAACTGGCCTTCCACCAGCGAAGGCGGGTCATCGCGGGAGACGTCCTACGTTAACAAGACAGCAACCTTCGTGGGGCAATTGAGGATGCGGTCTGAATACAGCGTCTCATGCCAGCGTGATGGTAGATACGTGGGGAACGGCTTCGGTCATCTCAACGCCGCTGCTGCGGAGCTGTTGGTTGAGGGCGTGAGGAATGTTGAAACCACGGAGCGCTCCGATACCGAATATGCAGCCAAAGACGCAGCCGCACAAAGTTGTACGCCGCTAGATCCCGCCACTCTCTGCTTAAAAACCGAGTCGCTAGCACGTGCGGCCGAGAAAGGGTGTACAGACCGCGTCCGCGAGTTCCTTGCCAAAGCTGGCATCGACAGCAAGAACGGGGGCGAATCGATGGCCCTACGGGCCGCGATTCACTCCGGCAACGAATCCATCGTGAAGCTTCTGGTCGATGCTGGAGCTCCGCTTGACCCGGTAGGAGCACACGCGGTCTCCTCTTGGCGAGGCAGCGTTGTCTTGGCAGATTGGGATCGTTAAGCTACTGCTTGCATCCGGGGCGAAAGTCGACAGCCTGGACCATCACGGAGTCTCTTTCCTGGATGAGTCACATCTCTTCGATCCGAGCCTCCTCAAGATCCTTCTTGAAGCCGGAGCGAAGGTTGACGCTACAGACACATTTGGCGAAACCGTGCTGATGAGGGTATCGGGCTATGGCTACGAGCAAACCATAAAAGTACTGATCGAACATCGGGCAGATTTGAATCTCAAAGACAACAAGGGAAGAACGGCGGTCATGCACGCCGCTGCCTCTTGTTGTTCACACGCCATCCCTCTGCTGCTCGAAAATGGAGCCGACCTCAACGCCCGCGACAAAGAGGGCAAGACCGCCCTCGATCTGGCAGACGCGTCAAACAACTTGGCTGCAATTGCCGTATTGTCAGGCGCGACGAAAACATCTCATTAGCAAGCTGTCGCTATTTCGGCGGTAGTTTCTGACGCGACTCCGCAATTCTGAACCGTTGTAACATCCGTAGAACCACCACTGTCCGAAACTGATTGGTCGTATTTGACTCACCGCAAAAACACCCGCCCCACATCCTCCACTCGCACACTCGACTTCCGCCGCGCCCCAGTGCCCACGTTGTAGGCCACGAGCAGATGGTCCTCGACGATCAGAATTTCCTTCTCGCTGATCCACCCGACGAGCATCACATGCGGCACGAACGCGACTTGCCGCGGCGTGTCCTCCATACTCTTAACTTCCACCGCCGGCAATTCTGCTAGCGCCTTGCGTATCCGCTGTAACTCCTCGGGATTCGCCTCTCCCTGGTCCGCGATCTGAATCGGCTGATCAGCCTTGGCCGTCGTCTCGATCGTCATCGCCAGATAGCCGACTTCCGGCGAGAGCAGCGCATTGGATGTATAAAAGCTGACGTCGTAGTCAGGATTCTTGTAGCTCGCCCGCTCATCAAACACAATGCGCGTTTTGCCGGAAGCTCGCACCAGCGTCTGATCGTTGCTCTCGTTGACCCATCCGCAGCAGCCCGCATCCGGAATCGCCTCAACAATTAAGTCGCCGCCAGAAGACGCGTCCAATTCTCGTTGCAGAGGCTTGTCCAAAGGACTGGCCGTCCACTTCCCTGCTTCTTCCCGATAAAGCGTGCTCGCCGTGTAATCAATCTCAGTCTGTCTCGCGATCGATTGTGTGGTCAGAAAAAACTTTCCTATCCCGCCCTCCGGAGCCCAGACCCCAACGTACGGACAACTCTCCTCGCACACCCCGGTCTCGCAGCGGCAGTCCGGAAGCTTCGTAGTGGCCAACTCCTCACGTCCCGTTCCCTGCAGATCGGTCTGCCAGGCTTGCCATGTGGTCGCCGTCGAAAGATCAAGCCCGTCACGCACCAATCGCCGCGCCACACTTGCGAACCAGAACAGATGTCCACCGTCCGCCGAAAGAAATGGCATCGGACCCGTCTCCGTGACCGCTTGATTCGATCCGGTAGCTGTGACTTCGCGCTTCACGCCCTGATCAATTGTCGCCGCTATATGCCCGTTCCAAAACCAAACCTTGTGCGCCGACGCAACATCTTCCTCCGCCAGCGGAAACGGCGCCGGCGTCACCAACAGAATTTGTCCAAGATGGTTGACTCGAATTTTCTCCGGCGACTGCACCGCCTCCGCCGGAACCTTGATCGTCTGCTTCATCGCAAAAGTAGCCGGATCGTATTCAACCATCTCCCCCGGCGAACGCAACACCCACAGCCGCTTCCCCTGCGCCAGAGAAGACGCAGTCAGCAACAGCAGAACCGCGACCAAAAACAAAACTTTTCTCATTGAAGAATAACGCTCACTAAGCTCGCTACGAAGCGTCCCTAAGGACGCCTGAAAATAGCCCGGCGTTTCGAACGCCGGGTTTATCCCAGCTACGATGGAACCGCGTCCCGGAGAGCCTGCCCTGAGCGAAGTCGAAGGGGACGCCTGAACCACGCGAATCATTCACCGAGTCTCCACAATCGGCAGCTCAATAAAACTCGCCTGCTCCGGCGAATGAAACACCCGCTGCTGCGCCTTCTTGTAATCCCCAGGCTTCGCCCAAAAGATATTCGGCACAAACGTCTGCGGATTGCGGTCGTACAGCGGAAACCAGCTCGATTGAATCTGCACCATGATCCGATGCCCCGGCAGAAAAACGTGGTTCGCCGTCGGCAGCAAAAAGTGATAGGGCAAAGGCTTATCAGCCGCGATCGCCTTCGCCGTCTCCAGACCCTCACGATACCTCCCGCGAAAAATGTCCGCCGAAATCATCAGCTGATATCCACCCATTCCCGCCTGTCCCGCGACTTCATCAGGATAAACATCAATCAGCTTCACCACCCAGTCGGAATCCGTCCCGCTGGTGGAGGCAATCAAATTAGCCACCGGCTGTCCACTGATTTTCACCGGTTCCTTCAACACGTCCGACGTAAAAGCCACGACATCGGGACGCCCCGACTCCTCCCGCTGATCATCCACCAGCCACTGTGCCCAGGTAAATCCCTCACTGTACCCGACCGGTTGAATCGGCCGCGAGCGAAACGGCACCGGCTTCGCTGGGTCGGAAACATATTCGTCGTAAGCCGAGTCCCGAGCCGCCGTAACCCCAGCCGCCGGCGCGGAGAATCCCAACTTCAGCCCCGCTCCCAGATAAAGCTTCGTCGTATGGATCGCGCATCCACTGGCGCATCCCGCCGGCCATGACGGCAACCTCCGCCACGCGTTCGTCCCCGTTTCAAATGCTGTGACGGGAGCCACATCCGCCTTCGGCGCGCCATCTTTCAGATACTGATCCAGAAACGGCCGCAGAATGTTCTCTCGGAAATAAAGCCCGGTATCGCTATTAAACTTCAATGCCCCGAGCGCGCTGGCATCGCCAATCTCCTGCCCGTGATGCCACGGTCCCAGCACCAGAAACACTTTGTCGTTGTCCGTGTCCTTCGGTTTGATCGCCTTATAAACCGCCGGCGCCCCGTAAATATCTTCCTGATCCCACAAGCTGTCGACCAGCATCACCGGCACTTTCAACGGCTGCGCGGCCAGAATCTTGTCCATGGCCTGCTGCTGCCACCACGCATCGTAGCTGGGATGCTCCAGCAGCTTGCGCCAGAAGCCAACTTGCTCCAGCCCATGCCGCCGCCCCAGTTCGCCCGCCGATCCCGACTCCATATACACGTCGTAGTCATCGAAGTGATCGCTCCACCACTGCACGCTGTTGTCGCGGGTCGCCTCCTGCTCGTAGATGTACGGCATATTCTGTTCGCGAAACGCGCCGTTGTGGAACCAGTCATCTCCCATCCAGCCATCGACCATGGGATTCATTGGCACCGAAACTTTCAGCGCCGGATGCGGATTCACCAGCGCCATCAGCGGCAAGAAGCCGTCATACGAAATCCCCAGAATGCCCACCTTCCCATTGCTCTCCGGCACATTCTTCACCAGCCAGTCGATCGTGTCATACGTATCGGTCGAATGATCGACCGGCGTCGGATTCAGCGGCCCGTGCAGCGGCCGCGTCATCACATAGTCGCCTTCCGACCCATACTTGCCGCGCACATCCTGCACCACGCGGATGTATCCGCCCTCCACAATCACTTCCACCGCATTGTCGTAGCCATTCAAAATCGGCCCCAGATGTGAACTCTGCGCATGGCTCAATTGCGCGCTGGCGTTGTAAGGCGTTCGCGTCAGCAGGATCGGAGCGTTCTTCGTGCCCTTCGGAATCACGATCACCGTATGCAGTTTCACCCCATCGCGCATCGGGATCATCACATCGCGCTTGACGTAGTCGAAGCTGTCCGTCACCGGCGCGACGTTGGCGGGAGTTTCGCTGGGCAACGACGCGGCTGGTAAAGCCGTCTGCGCAACCGAAGATCCCGGCAAGAGCAAGCCGGCGAGAAACAGCGTGAGAGAACCCAGACTACGAATGCGGCAGATCATTCTCATGAAAGGGCTTCCTTGGGAAGTGGCGGAAATAGTAACAAGTGAGCGAGCGGTTTGCCAAACAGTGTTCGGCACTTTCTCTGATGCGCATTTGTGGTGTCATCTCCAGTCTTTCATGAAAAAGCCGGAAGAACACTGCACCCCCCGCGCCATTTTTGCTTTTCCGGACAAAGCTAAACTCGATGTCCGGATCGACCCCGGAAGTGATACGCTACCCAGTCCTCACTTATGAGTGAGAAGGCCCGGACAAAGGCGAGTACCGCAGGCTTCCCTTATAATGACCGAGGTCCCAACGGCTTTCGATCGCATCGGAATCCGTCGCACATGATTGATCGCACCTGATTGACCGCACGAAGACTGATCGCAACGAAGATTCATCGCACAGACGTTCCGACAAACCGCGCGCTGCTCATCTATGGCTGTTGATTTGAAAGCTCCAAAGCCCGGCATCGAAGCTGCGAGCCTGACCGACGTGGGCCGCCAGCGCTCCAATAACGAGGATTCCTACCTCTACTGGGAGCCCGACTCCGACGATGACTTCCTCCGCAAAGGCCGGCTCGCCGTCGTCGCCGACGGCATGGGCGGATACGAAGGCGGACAGGAAGCCAGCCGCCTCGCCGTCGAGACCGTGCGCGCCATCTACGACAACGCCTTTGGCGGCGATCCCCAGAGTACTCTTACCGCAGCCTTCCAAGCCGCTCACCAGAACATTCAGCGTTACGCTCAGGATCACCCGCAGTTCTACGGCATGGGGACCACCTGCACCGCTCTCTCCATCGTCGACCACCAGCTCCATTTCGCTCACGTGGGCGACAGCCGCCTCTACCTGATTCGCGCCGACTCCATTTCCCGCCTCACCCGCGATCATTCCTACGTCGGCCGACTGGTCGAGAGCGGGATCGTTCGCTCCGAAGACGCCGAGTCGCACCCCCAACGCCACATTCTGACCGCGGCCCTCGGCTCCGGCCGGGACATTACGCCCCACATTCCGGAACATCCCGTCCCTCTGGAAGAAGGCGACATCCTTCTTCTTTGCACCGACGGCCTCTGGGGCGTAGTCGCCGACCCCGACCTCGCCTGCGTCGCACAAACCAATCCTCCCGCGGAAGCCTGCCAAAAGCTGGTGGATCTGGCTCTCGAGCGCGGCGGCCCCGATAACATCACCGTGCTGGTTCTTCGCGTCTCGGCCTGAGGCAAGCCCTCACCACGAAGGACACGACGTCACACGAAGGAAGGCATTCAATGAAGTCCTTCGTGATACTTCGTGTCCTTCGTGGTTCCGCAACTCCCCGGTCAATTTGCTGTATGCAAGAACCTGCAAACGGGAAGACTTTTCCATAACCACTGCAGTACTATCCTCGATAAACTGCAATCTGCTGCACACCGCCACCTCGTCCAGCGGCAACGCAAAAGCTAACTTATTGATTTTACAAGTCTAAATCGCCCTCCATTCTTCACCTCAATGGAATCTCGCTTGCAATGTCCCTCATGTCAATAAAGTCTATTACTTCGATGGAGTTTATGGAATAATGCGCCTATGAAGATCTCCCAAAAAGGACTTTACGCTCTGCAGGCCATGATGATGCTCGCCCGTCATCATCATCAGGGCGCAATCAAGATCCGCGACATTGCTTACGAGGAAGTTCTCCCGGAAAAGTTCCTGGAATTAATTCTCCTCGAACTCAAGAATGCCCGCATGGTGGAAAGCGTCCGCGGAGCGAAGGGCGGCTATCAGTTGCGCCGTGACCCTGCTGAAATCCATCTCAGCGAGATCATTCGCCTGATCGACGGTCCGCTGGCGCCCTTCGGCGACGCCGAACAGCTACGCGAACTGATCGACCGCGATCTTCCCCACCGCGCCCTGTATCAAATATTCCTCGACGTCCGCGACGCGGCCGCGCGCATCCTCGACCACACGACTCTGGCTGATTTGATCGCCCACGGCGGCCCGCGAGTCGGCACGAAAGGCAAGCGGCAGAAGAACCAGAAAAAAGAAGCTGCCACCATTCTCTCCATGGTCGCCGGAGGCCACCAGGGTGAATAAACGATTGCTGGTTGGGCTCGCTCTCTACTTGGCAAATGCAGTTTCCGGATGGGCGCAAGGAACTGCAGGCACTATCCGTGTCGGTGCATTCCCCAACATCACCCATGCCCAGGCGATGGTGGGCAAAGCCAACGGCTGGTTCGACAAAGCGATGGGCCCGCAGGTAAAGATTCAGTGGACCAGCTTCAATGCAGGTCCATCGGCGATCGAGGCGCTGTTTGCCGGCGCGATTGATATGACGTACGTCGGCCCGAACCCCGCCATCAATGGCTACGTCCGCTCCAATGGCGAGGCGCTTCGCGTCGTCTCCGGTGCCGCCAGCGGCGGCGCTTCCCTGATTGTGCGTAACGATTCCGGCATCAACAAGCCCGAAGATTTTCACGGCAAGCGCGTCGCGTCTCCGCAATTCGGCAACACCCAAGATGTTGCCCTGCGCAACTGGCTTAAGAATCACGGGATGAAAACTAACGACAAAGGCGGCGACGTGCAAATCGTCACCATGGCGAATCCCGACCAGTTGACTCTCTTCCTCAAGAAGGACCTCGACGCCGCCTGGGCTCCCGAACCCTGGGCTACTCGCCTCATTCACGAAGGCAATGGCCGCCTCTTCATTGACGAGCGTTCTCTCTGGCCTAATGGTCAATTCGTGATCGGCCTGCTCGTCGTGAACACGAAGTTCCTCAAGGCTCACCCCGATCTTGTTAAGAATTGGATCCGCGCCAACCTCGAGTTGACCGACTGGATCAACGGTCATCAACCCGAAGCCAAGAAACTCTTGAACCAGCAGATTCAAACCGAGTCGAGCAAAGCCCTCCTCCCCGCCGTTCTCGACGAAGCGTTCTCTCGCATGCAGGTCACTTACGACCCGCTGCACAGCGCTCTGACTACCGCTGCCCAGCAGGCCTTTGACGACGGTTTTCTCGGACGGCGGATGCCCGATCTCTCCGGTCTCTACGATCTCTCACTCCTGAACCAGGTTCTCGCGGAAAAGGGACGAAAGGCAATGCCATGAGTACGAACGTACAGAAGTTTCCCGACCAGTTCCCGATTCCCATCGACCCTCGCTTCCCTGCCCACTCCGGAGCTCCCGGCGGCAAAGTTGGGCCAGTCGCGGTCGGCCGTCCGGTGCGCGCCGTTCCTCCGGGAATTTCCCAGCTCGAAACCTCAAAGGTCGGCCTCAGCGAGATCTGTCTGAGTTACCGCACGCAAAGCGGCGAACGCCTGCTCGCACTCGACAACATCAACCTGCAGGTACACGCCGGCGAATTCGTTTGCATCGTCGGGCCCTCCGGTTGCGGCAAGTCCACGCTCCTGCATTTGATCGCGGGCCTGCATCAGCAGACCTCGGGTCAAGTACTGATCGACGGCAAGCCGGTACAGGGCCCGGGTACCGACCGCATCATGATCTTCCAGGAGCACGCCCTGTTTCCCTGGCTTACAGTGGGCCAGAATGTCGAATTTGGCATGAAGATGAAAGGCGTGCCTAAGGCCGAGCGCGAAGAAAAGACTCGTTACTACTTGCGCCTCGTACACCTGGGAAAATTTGAAAAGAGCTACATCCACCAGCTTTCCGGCGGGATGCGCCAGCGCGTCGCCATCGCCCGCGCTCTGGCCACCGAGCCTGACGTTCTCCTCATGGACGAGCCGTTCGCCGCCCTCGACGCCCAAACCCGCGACTTGCTACACGATGAGTTGGAGCGCATCTGGAGCGAAACTGGACGCACCATCATCTTCGTCACTCACAATGTGCGTGAGGCGATTCGTCTCGGCGACCGCGTCGTTCTTCTTACCTTCCGCCCCGGCCGCGTGAAAAGCGAATTCCCCGTGGAACTGCCCCGGCCGCGCCATCTGGAAGATCCCAACGTAGCCCGCGCCGCCCGCGAGATTCTCGACGAACTGCGCGACGAAATTAACCGCTCCCTCGACGCGGAATACAACGAGGGCGTGAAGCCCCACGTGGAAGCGGGAGTTGGAGGGGGGGCCCAAATATGAAACGCGCCGCCCGCTACCTCGTCTTCTACGCCGCGCTCTTCGGCCTCTGGACGCTGCTCGCCGAGCTGAAAATCTGGCCGCCATATTTGTTCCCCACGCCCTGGGGCGTCGGCGAAGCCCTCTACGCCGGGTTCCAGGATCACTCGTACTGGATCGCAATCCGCGTCAGCATGCAGCGCGTCCTGATCGGCTATGGCATCTCCGTTGTCCTCGGCATGATTCTCGGACTCGGCGTCGCCAGCAATAAATTCCTAGAAGAGACCATGGGCGGCTTGCTCGTGAGCCTGCAGAGCTTGCCCAGCATCTGCTGGTGGCCGCTGGCCCTGCTCTGGTTCGGGCTCAACCAGAATGCCATTCTCTTCGTCGTGATCATGGGCTCGCTGCTCTCGGTAACTCTCGCCATGGAGGACGGCCGCAAGCAGATGCCCAAGATCTTCGGCCAGGCCGGACGCAACCTGGGTGCCAAAGGTTTCAAGCTGTTCTGGTACGTGCTGTTGCCCGCCAGTCTCCCCTTCATCGTCTCCGGACTGAAACAGGGCTGGGCCTTCGCCTGGCGCTCGCTCATCACCGCCGAAATGCTCTACCTGAGTCTCGGCCTCGGCCAGGTGCTGATGATGGGCCGCGACCTCAATGACATGAGTGCCGTCATCGCCGTCATGATCTTGATCATCGCCATCGGCTACGTTGTGGATGGCGTCGTGTTCAAAGGGATGGAACGTCATTTGCAAAATAAGTGGGGGTTGACGCCCGCAACCTAAAAATCTTACTTAGAGGGCTTGGGAAACTGCGTTAATACCGGTCCTGGATTGTCAGACCCGATTCCCCGGAAATTAACAGTCCTTTAATGAAAAATTGCTAGGCTCTCGCTACCATTAACGTTTTGACAATGTCTACTAAGTTTATCTTGTTAATAGCATCCTTGCGCTGGCGCGAAAGTTAGAAGATGCCGGTCAGGAAAAGGGAGACCAGGCTGCGAACCAGCAGCCCACGGCTTTCTGTTGTCTCCCCCTTGCTGTAGCGGTACCAACAAACTCAAAGGAGAGTACTTACTTCCATGAAACTCAACAAGAATCTGTTTCTCACGACTCTGACACTGACGGCTCTAACCGCCGGCGCCTGGTCACAAACTGCGACGGCATCGAAGCCGGCGCCCAAGAAAAAGCACGTCGCCCCCGCCGCGGGGTCTGCTCAACCGGCGGTCACCGCCGCGGATGTTCAATCGCTCAGAGATGCCATTGCCGCGCAGCAGCAGCAGATCCAGCAACTTACTCAGCAGTTGCAACAGAACCAGCAAGCCTGGCAGCAGGCTCAACAGCAGATGCAGCAAGCGCAATCCGCTGCCACCGAAGCCCAACAAAAGGCCGCTTCCGTCCAGGCCGCCTCTGACCAGCAGCAAAGCACGGTCGTCAAGCTGTCCAGTGATGTCGCCGATGTGAAAAACACCGTGACCAGCAGCGTGGTCGCAGGACAGGAGCAGCAGAAGCGCGTCTCCGCTATCGAATCCGCATTCGGCCGCTTCCGCTTCACCGGCGACATGCGAGTCCGCGGCGAGGATTACTTTCAGCAAGCCGTCCCTGATCGTAACCGCGCTCGCATCCGAGCCCGCTTCGGCGTTGAAGGCCAGTTGAATGAGGACTTCGTCGGTGGCATCTTCCTCGCCAGCGGCACCTTGGGAGATCCCACCACGACCAACGAAACTCTGACGGGCTTTTTCGATCGCAAGACCATCGGCCTGGACCGCGGTTACATCACCTACAATCCGGTGGCGCACAAGTGGCTGTCGCTGACGGGCGGCAAGTTCGCTTTCCCATGGACGCGCACTTCGCTGACTTTCGATCCGGATATCAATCCCGAGGGCTTCGACGCCAAGGTTTCGTTCGACATCAACCATGGCCCGCTGCGCAACTTCACCGCCCAGACCATGTTATTGCCATTCAACGAAGTCTCCAAGAGACCTGACTCCTTCGCTGCGGGTGGATCGGTTTCTGCAATCCTACAGTTCGGACCGTGGACCCTCCGGCCTTCCTACACGCTGTTGAACTGGCACCTGGCGGACACTCTTCTCTCGGCGTCTGCTTTCAACACCCAGGCGACAACCACCGGCGTGGGAGGCACAACACCTGCCGGGCCCTATCCGATCCCGGGTGAGGGACCAGGCTGCGCGACCGTGTGGAACGGCACCAAGTACACCGCCGGTTTCGCGCCTTGCGCCTTCGCCGCCAACGGTATGACCAACGCAACCTTTTATGACGCCAACGGGGTGGACCACTTCCTCTCGAAGTTCCTCTACTCCGACTTCATCCTCAACAACCAGATCAAGACCGGCGTCGCGCGCCTGCCTCTGAACCTGATGGCCGAGTATGAAGAGAATCTTAACGCCTCCGCGAATCCGTTCGACGCCGCTGGCGTCGTCACCAGCCTCGGGAAGCAGAACAGGGCCTATGGCTTTGATTTCAGCGTTGGCCAGACGCAGAAGAAAAACGACCTGCAGGTCGGCTATTCCTGGTGGCGCATCGAGCAGGACGCCATCATCGCGTCCTTCGGTGAGAGCGACCAGCGCGCTCCCACCAACATTCTGCAGAATCGCATTTACGCTCTGTGGAAGGCGCAGAAGAACGTGACCGCTCAATACACGATGTGGTTCGGACGCACGCTGAACACGGGCCTGGAAAACAACGCCGCGTCGATCAACAAGACCATCTCGACCGCCGGCGCCGAGGAGCCCACCTTGAAGCGCCAGCAGTTCGACCTCATCTACACTTTCTGAGGGGCGCCTTCCCTTCAGAATCGCCGCCGGCCCGGTTTTGGCTACTCTCCTTTTCCGGGCCGGCGGTGCTAACCTGTTTCATTTGGGTGTTTCCAGGTCGCGCCCGGGCCATGGCTGCGGTGGAAAAGCAGATGTCAAGCAAATGTCAGGCGAACGTCCGTGTCATAGCTCCCTATCCTGCTTCGCTCAGCGACCATGAATCCTCCACACGGAGTACCGACTTATGCAAAGAAGCCTTCTTTTGTTAGAGCGTGTTTCAAATATTGACGACCGTGATTCCGGGTCTTTGTGAGAGCCTGAGTTCAAGGAACCTATGGGCAGCGTCACGTGAACAACGATTTGTGAAAAACGTTCTAGCGTATCAACGGGAGCACCCGCAGCCTGAGTTCCTTCAGAAACTCGCCCTGCTTCGTGAAAACGGCAAAATGACCGGCTCCTTCGATCGTGGTGAAAGCCTTGCGAGGCGCGTGCAGTGCATCCAGGTATGATCTGGCCAGACTTACCGGGGTGGTGTAGTCCTCGGCGCCCTGGATCACGAACACGGGGATCGCGAGTTCGCCGCCGAGAAGCTTCCGATCGAGTTCGTCGAAATGGGGGACGAGGCGCTCGCCGCTTACGCCCTGTCCGTCAAACCAGTCGTTGATATCGGCGATCGTGTACCCGGGCGCGTATAGCGCGAACCCCAGGGCCGACGCCAGAAAGACGTCCGCCCCTTCAAACAGGTTCGCCCACTTGTGTATGACCCCAAAGCCCCTTCCATCCTTGTACGGAGGAGGCCCGACTTCCTTCAGTTCTGCGAGGGCCTGAGAATTACCTTCGCGAGAAGCTCTTTCGACAAGGGCTGGGTATGCGACAGCAGAGCTTCGCGCAAATTCGGCGGCGACCTGACCGGTACCAACGAACGCGTAGAAGAGTTCGGGGCGCGCCTTCGCCATCAAGAATCCGAGGACGGAGCCCCAGGAATGCCCGACGAGAACGATCTTGTCCTTATGCAGCTTCTTCTTCACCAATTCGGCAAGCTCGATGCCGTCCTGCGCCATTCGGTCGGGGGTGATGGTGGAGGCGGACGCCGCTCCGTTTCGTCCGAAGGTTCTTCCGGAGCCGCGCTGATCCCACTGCACGACGGTGAAGTACTTCAGCCAGCTGCGAAAGGCTGCGTATCCCCAGGGATTGGTCGCATCGCCTGGCCCGCCATGCAGGAAGAGCAGCACCGGGTTGTTGCGGTCCTCGCCGCGAATCGTGATCCATTGCTCGATTCCGCCGATCTCGACGTAGATGGCTTCGTCGATTCCGTTCAGGGCGGTAATTGCATAGGTCCGCGCATTGCGCTCGCGCAGGAACTTGAGCGCAGGTTCCAACTTCTGGAATTCGGCGGTTTCGAATCGCCCGGACAGTACTTCCTGCGCGCTGCACGCGCCGAGTGCACCGCCGCAAAGGAACACGATCGGGACGGTGGAGATGTAGATAACGCTGCGGATCAGGCACAGAGCCCCTCTGGCGTTTTTGCTGAACGAGATCATTGGTTTTCCTAAGTGAGGGCTTAGCCAAGCTTCGGCGGAGGCGCCTAAGAGGTGCCGCTATAAAAGCAAAGTCGCTCGCCCAAATAGTAGACGGGCCGTAACGAACTTGGTCACTGACAAAGATATCGACACACGGCTCCGCCTCAAATCGCAGTCCAGTTCGGCCCTGGCGGCATTCCTGATGTGTTCGGCAACCAAGAGAACATTGACAAGAACGTGTTTCAAGAATAGGTTCGGCCTCAGGTTAGATACTTATCTGTGAGGCAGGTTAAGGGCTGAGCTTCTGTCATGAAGGATCGACAGAAGCTGTTGACTGATGAGCAGTGGGAACTCGTAGGGGCTTTGCTTCCTCCGCGGAGACAACGACCTGACCGGCGCGGTCGACCGCCAGCTTCCAACCGAGCCTGTTTCGAAGGCATCTTGTGGATTCTCCAGACCGGCGCGGCATGGCGGTTTCTGCCAGACAAGTTTCCTTCACCCTCCACCTGTTGGCGGCGGATCAAGCAATGGGAAGACGGAGGCGTGTGGCTGAATGCGTGGCGTACGCTACTGGGAGCGCTGGACCAAGAAGGACTGTTGAAGTGGGACGAGGCCTTTCTCGACGGCAGCTTCGCCCCAGCGAAAAAGGGGGCGCTGCCGTCGGGAAAACCAAGCGGGGCAAGGGCACGAAGTGGATGGCACTGGTCGACGGTGAAGGCCTTCCACTGGGAGTTAGGCTGGAAAGTGCCTCTCCGGCTGAAGTTACTCTTGCGGAAGCCACGCTGGCCGAGGTCCGAGTCCCGCGCCCCAAAGGCCGTCCACGGCAAAAACCGGAGCGCGTGATTGCCGATCGTGGCTAACGATTCCGATCCGCTGCGCCAACGACTGCGCCGCCGCGGAATCGAGCTGATCGTGCCCTATCGGGAGAATAACCAACATCGGCGGTACGAAGACGGGCGCAAGCTTCGGCGGTATAAGCGCCGCTGGATCGTGGAGCGAACCAATGCATGGCTGGGACAGTTCCGTCGGTTGCTGGTTCGTCATGAATATCTACTCTGTACTTATCGCGCCTTCTTCTATCTCGCCTGCTTCTGGATTACGCTCAGGAGGTGTTTTTGAAACACGCTCTAGTCATTCTTAGCCTTCTGGTAGTGCCTCGCTGCTTCGGAGTGGAAAAACTGTACAGCACAGGAAAACTGATTGATGTTCAGCAAAGAACCCGGGAAAAGGTTGACATGTACTTGGTCAACACTCCCATAACCACTGCTGTTCCGTATTTTGAGCTCAGGTTACAAGTGGGCAGGACCGATTACCTCGCTGAATATACGCCCCGGCACTCTGAGGAAGAGTTACCGCCAGATTGGAAACCGGGAGCGAATGTCGAAGTCCGCTTAGACAAGCGGCATCTTTTTCTGAAACGTCCCGATGGTTCCGAGACGCAGTGGATCGTCACAAAACGGATTCCCGTCAACGAAAAAGCTGGAGCAAAAGTGGAATAGCCATGAAGACTATAAACTCACGACGCGATTTTCTAAGGCAAGTTTCAGCGGCTGCTTTCGCGGCAGGTGCCGCGCCTTCCTTGCTTTCGTGGGCGCTGCCTGTTGCCCGCAACCAGTCCCTCGGCTTTCCTGATCTCGACGTTCCCGGCCTCGACATTCCCGGCGAAGACGGCATGATCGTCCGTTCCTTCCGCTTCGTCGACCTGGAAACGCCGGTCGAGTACTTCAATACCTGGCTCACTCCGGTCCCGCATTTCTTCGTACGCAACCACATGCACGAACCCAGCGAACTCAGCGCGGAAGACTGGCGGCTCACCGTCGGCGGCGAAGTCGAGAGGCCGCTCACCTTGACTCTCTCCGAACTCTTGAAGCTCAAAACTCATTCCGTCGTCAACACGCTCGAATGCGCCGGCAACGGACGCAGTCTGCACCGCCCTCAAGTTCCCGGCGTACAGTGGGGCAAGGGCGCCGTCAGCACCGCACGCTTCTCCGGTCCGCGCCTGCGGGACATTCTGCAGCGCGCCGCCGTCAAGTCCAGCGGAAAGCACGTCATGTTCCGCGGACTCGACGAAGTCCCCGGCAAAGTTCCACCATTCATCCGCAGCATCCCCATAGAAAAAGCGTTCGACTCCGACACTCTTGTCGCCACCCACATGAACGGCGCGCCCCTGACCAAACATCACGGCTTCCCCGCGCGCGCTCTCGTCCCCGGTTGGATCGGCGCCGCATCCTGCAAATGGCTCACCGAAATTAAGGTTCTGGAATCCGAATTCGTCGGCAATTTTATGAGCCCCGGATATCGCTTTCCCGATCAGCCTGTCAAACCCGGGGACGCAGTGAAGCCCGAAGACACTCACCCCCTCACCGAATTGAACGTAAAGTCGGTGATCTCCGGTCCTCTCAATGGCGCCAGCCTCAAGTCCGGGAAAGTCTCGGTCCACGGCGCAGCCTGGGCAGGCGAAGCCGACATCGTGAAGGTCGAAGTTTCCACCGACGGTGGCGCGAACTGGAATCGCGCCACTCTCGGCCATGACCAGTCCCACTATGCCTGGCGACTCTGGACTTATGAGTGGAAGGCCAAAGGCGGCGACTACTCGATCCTATCCCGCGCCACCGATAGCCGGGGACGCACTCAGCCCGACACTCCCGCATGGAACCCCAGCGGCTATCTCTACAACGCCCCCGATCAGGTGAAAATCCATGTCGCATAACAAGGTTTCGATGGTCGCACGTGAGGGCACTGAAGCTGGGCGCCAGAGGCTCATGTGGGGACAGCCGCCCCTTCGGCAAGCTCAGGGCAGGCTCTCGGCTGTCCGGCCGGGGAAAGCCCGGTTGTCTGCGATGCTACTGGCGCTTGTGATGGCCTTGGTCACAGCGCTTCCCTTCCCCGCGCTCGCTCAGAAACCCGCGCCGCCGAAGCCGACAGAAGATCTCCCTCCCGGCCCTATGCAGGCCAAGGCCACCACGTCCTGTCTGGAGTGTCACGAAGCGCGGATCATCCTGCAGCAGCGCCTCAGCAAAGCTGCCTGGACGAAGGAAGTCGACAAGATGATCAAGTGGGGAGCGATCATCGATGCGAATGACCACGACGCTCTGATCGACTATCTGAGCGCGAACTTCAGCCCCGATCAGCCGCCATACGATCCGCCGCGGACGACCCTTGGGAAAACGTCCGGGAAAAATGGCGACACTAGAAAGTCGAAGTAAAACCTGGTCCAAAAGCAAAGCGCCACCGACCCAGTGGTCCTCTAGGATTCCTGGACACTACGGCAGCGCTGCCATTGCAGAGCCCACACTGATGTAAGAAGTATAAAAAGACGGATGCACTACTAACAGTGCATTGTCGGGTACCGCACCCACGTCGGGAAGGGCTGAGCTCCCTCCGCGGCTAAAGCCGGAATTCATTGCGCGAGACTTACGGCGCGGCTTGAAGCCGCGCCCTTTCAAAGCGAGACATCAAAGCGAAGACATCGAAGCGAGACATCAAAGCGAGACAAGGGTCCCGCCCTCACAAGGAAAGCACTAAGGCTTTTCCTCTGTGTTCCCCGTGCCCTCTGCGGTTGAGGTTTTCTCCGGACGCAGCAACGGAAATAGGATGACGTCGCGAATGGTGTGCGAGTCCGTCAGCAGCATGCAGAGCCGATCCACGCCCACGCCCACTCCGCCCGCCGGGGGCATCCCGTACGCGAGCGCCCGGATGTAATCCTCATCCATCTGGTGCGCCTCATCGTCTCCGCGCTCGCGTTCCTTCAATTGCCCTTCGAATCGCCGCCGCTGGTCCTCCGGATCGTTGAGTTCACTGAAGCCGTTGGAAATTTCCATCCCACCCACGAAAATTTCCCAGCGCTCGGTCCAGTCCGGTTCGTCCGGCTTCTGCTTCGACAGTGGCGAGACCGCAGTGGGATATTCGTAAATGATCGTCGGCTGCGTCAGATGCTCCTCCGCCACTGCCTCAAACAGCGCGGCAATCGTCTTCCCGGCGGGTTCCTTCGGATCATACGCAATGTGCGCATGCCCCCCTGCATGGAGCCGCTGCACTAATACACTAACGCCTTCGCGATCGGTAAACTCGTTCATTACAGGCTTCGGCAAAGACTCTTCCGGCCAGAACTTAATGATCGCTTCTCTCATGGTCATGCGCTGCCAGTTCGCCCAGTCAATCTCCTGCTCACCCCATTTGGTTTTCGTCCCACCGGTGACATCTTTGGCCGCCTGCGTGATAATTTCCTGCGTCAGATCCATCACGCCCTGGTAATCGGTGTAGGCCTGATAAAACTCCAGCATCGTGAACTCCGGATTCCAACGCCATCCCAGGCCCTCATTGCGGAAGTTGCGGTTGATCTCATATACGCGATCCAGTCCGCCAACGACCAGCCGCTTCAAATAAAGTTCCGGCGCGATGCGCAGGTATAGATCCATGTCGAGGGTGTTGTGATGCGTGACGAAGGGCTTCGCCACCGCGCCGCCGGCGATGGGCTGCATCATCGGCGTCTCGACTTCGATGAAACCGTGCGCATCCAGCGTGCGTCGCATTGACTGCACGAGCTTCGTCCGCTTCAGAAAGACTTCACGCACCTCCGGATTCATGACCAGATCGACATAGCGCTGCCGGTAGCGCAATTCGACATCGGTCAGCCCATGCCATTTCTCGGGCAGCGGTAGCAGGTCTTTACTCAAGAATGTGATCTCTTCGACGTGGACGCTCAGTTCGCCGGTGCGGGTGCGGAATAGATATCCGCTGACCCCGACGTGGTCGCCGAGGTCGAGCAGTTTGTACAACTCGAAACCCTTCTCGCCGACCGCATCTTTCTTGACGTAAATCTGCAGTCTCCTTCCGTCCTGCTGCAGGTGAGCAAATCCAGCCTTGCCCATCAGGCGAATCGCCATGATCCGCCCGGCCACGCGCACATTGACGCGCGCCTGTTCCAGTTCCTCGGCCGTCTTCGGCGAGTACTCCGCCAGGATCTGCTCGACGGTGTGCGTGAATTCGTACTTGCTGCGGTAGGTGGCCTGCCCCAGGGCTTCGATCTGTTTCAACTTTTCGCGCCGCAGGTTGTAAATATGATCGTCGAGTGCCAATGGAGTCCTTTTGCCGCTTACGATGGAAGGGAGATTATAAACAATGCCTTTGCGTTGGCTGACTGCGGGAATGTTGGGAGGTATATACCGATTATTTTTTTTCTATCGACGGGGGCAAGGTATTGATTCTTTTGTGGTTGCGCTGACCAGATATGCGGGGGTGCGGGCAAAATCTTGATTCGCAAAGACTTGCGGCTAAAATATTCCGGAACAAGGAGTTAGCGGCGTGGATCCCGCCCCGCGGTTGCAGAGTTGATTCGGTGATGGATTGCTTTAGATCGGTACGCACAATCCCATTGTGGGCCTTCCATATTGTGGGCCTTCCATATGCTCGGTAAAGGTTGTTCGTCACATGATTTGGATATTTTTCTGTGGAGGACTGTGGAAAAGTTTGCCGGTTCAGTGCTTGAGTTCGGACTCGGCTGAACCTCAATTGTCGCGGTAGGGACGATCATCACTGATCGCCCCCCGCACAGATCCGTACGAGCGCGTCTACGCATACGGCTCTTACGAAGGATGAGTGGCGTAGAAGCGAGCGTCGGGGTAGGGGTGCAGGACGCGGGGTGGAGGAATCCACCGGTTGAGGACTGGGGTGAAGCGTTCCCAACGCATCTTCGCGCGTTGACTACGGCGGACCAGAACACTCTGCCATAGCCTACACACGCGAAGTTTGAAGATGCGCAACTGAGTCGTGTTCCCGGGAACAGCGTGGTATTGGTAATATCCCAGCACAACCTTCCGGAGCCAGGCGCCAACCTCGGCCATGCGATCATGCATACGGCGTTGAAGCTCAACCTTGATGGCTTTGAGTTTCGCAACCATTCGCTTCTTCGCAGTGATCCGCCATACGGTGAAGGTTCCACTCTTGTGGCGCTGCCCACAGTAGTGGGTGAAGCCCAAGAAGTTGAAGGTCTCTGGTTTTCCCTCTCCACGCAGCTTCCGGTTGCGAGCGGCGAACCGCCCGAACTCGATCAGTCGTGTCTTTTCCGGATGTAATTCCAAGCCGAACTTCGCCAGCCGTTCTCGGAACTCTTTCAGAAAACGTTCGGCATCTGTTCGGTGCTGAAAGCCCACCACAAGATCGTCGGCGTAGCGGACGACAATTACGTCGCCCTTTGCCACCTTCTTGCGCCAGACATCAGCCCAGAGATCGAAGAGGTAATGCAGGTACACGTTGGCGAGCAGCGGTGAAACCACTGCTCCCTGCGGCGTACCCAGCTTCGTCTCCGACCACTGGCCGTCTTCCGATACTCCCGCCTTCAGCCATTTCCGGATCAGGCGAAGTATCCGGCGATCGGCCACCCGATGCTCGATGAACTTCATCGTCCATTCGTGGCTCAGGTTGTCGAAGAAGCCACGGATGTCGGCATCAAGCACCCAGTTCACTCGTTTCCGTTGGATGCCCACCGTCAGCGCATCCAGCGCCTGATGCGGGCTGCGCCCGGGACGGAACCCGTAAGAAAAGCCTTTGAAGTCGACCTCATATATATGGTTGAGGATCATCACCACGGCCTGTTGAACGATTTTTGTCCTCCAGCGCTGCGATGCCCAACGGACGTTGCCGCCCGTCGGCCTTCGGTATAAAGACTCGTCTTGAAGGTTTTGCCCGATACGCTCCACGGTGCACCCGGCTGTGCAGATCGACGAGTCGATCCTCCAGCCCGGTTTCATACTCCTGCCACGTCATGCCATCGACTCCCGGCGAAGCCTTACGCTGAAGCGCGTAGAAGCTGTCGCCGAGTAGATCAACGTTGAGATGGTGGAGCAAAGCGGTGAACCGCTCCTGCTTCCTTTCCCTTGCTGCTTGCCGCACACCGTCCAACCCCTGGGACATGCGCTTCCCGCTCTGTGTCGGGTGCATGTGCGATTGAACAATGTTCTCCCTCGTCTGTGCCCTTCCCTCCCCAGCCTCCGCAGAAGGTTGTCCTCCCTTGTTCGGCTGGTTCACCGGTACTACGGCACAGTCCGACTTCTCCAGCGCGTGCATGTCCGCCGTGCGGCTTTTGGCCTTCGCGACCCGGCCTTGATCGTCAGACCAAGGCGCGCTGGAGATCTCCCGGTTCTCGTGCATGTTGTTTCTCAGCGTGCGCGGGTTCTCAGACTACGCAGGACCGAACAGCCACTCGCGATTTGCGTGGCTGCCGTGTTGCCTTCCTCCTACTCGGAATGAAGTCGGCATCCTGATCTACGGGCTTTTCGCAGCTCAATGGCCCCGCCCACCGATGCCTCTATCTACGCTTCAAGAAACACCTCACGATGTCCCCCGCAAGACTCGAGGTCAGGATGGATTCGCTACTTCCTTTCCTGTAGGGCTCTTGCATCCCCTACAACATGCCGGATTATCCCGGCGCACTCCGAGTTGCCCGTAATCCGCAGAGCCTCGTGCATTGCAAGCACCTAATTTGGAGCACCGGATAGCCAGAATCCGCAAAACCCGACTCGACTGTTAAGGTTAAAGAACGCTAATGTGGCGACCACAAAAGTCATAAAATTAGCCAAGGTCTGGTGGCTCGCGGCCTACGATCTGAAACGGAAAACACGATGTCCAACAGCATATCGACCTTGCTGCTTCGTAATCTGAGCGACGTATTTGGCGAAAATGACCCCGTGCGTCGTCGCGCTGCAATCGACGAGATCTTTCATGAAGATGCAGTATTCTATGACCCCAAAGGCG
>WNGK01001806.1_pt1 | contig 35299 bp, 28 predicted proteins | sample 5400601 | NCBI WGS metagenome assembly WNGK01 (sample SAMN13153376, study PRJNA577476) | soil metagenome | isolation source: 60 cm soil or saprolite under Garry oak tree replicate 1 | place: USA:California | collected 2016-06-15 | reverse complement strand
CACCGTGTTGAGCGACAAGGCCGGATTGCTGATGCCGCTACCGGCTGAGGCTCGCTAGATGATAAGAGGGCGGGAACTCCCGCCCTCTTTTTTTAGCCGGTTCCCGATCGGTGAGCGGGCTGCGCCTGCGTGACCTGGATAAGCGAGCGGTGTCCTACCGGGACGAAGCTCAGCTCCCTTGTTGACATCAGCGCATTCACCGCATCCCGTACTCGGGAGCGCGCCACGAAAGCTCCGAAGAACGATTCCAGTTCCTGCTGGTCCGCGGCCAGGACGCAGTCCAGATACTTCGAGAGCAGCGCCGAAAGTGCCTCGCCCACCGAACTGTTGATGCCTTCCGCGACCGCTTGTTGAGACCAACGATGAAGCACATCCCATGAGGCCCCCTCCCGCTCGCCGTAATCTACGCGGGTGATGCGCAGCTTCGACCACAGTTCGGCGAGAGATTTGTCGAGCGCGGGAACAGAAATGCCTTTGCCGATCTCTTCGAGCAGTTTCAATTTTGAAATGGGACCTTTGCGATGGATGATCTGATAGGTATCGCAGGCGAGCTGAGAGTATGGCGATCGCGGGCCGGGCTGCGGTGCGTGCCTGGGATTGCGTTCGCCAACCAAGGTGTAGAAGTAGGGAAAGATCGAGGCCGAAACCAGAAGTGCATTGTTCTCGTCGCCCAGATTCGCTTCGTAAGCGGATTTGTCGCGAAGCAGGCGAATCATCAAATCTGTCGCTTCGCGAGCCTGCGGATCGAGGAACGCCCGGTGCAGCGGCAACCGCTCGTCGGATCCGTACCATGCGCCGATGAACGTGGGCAGTGGCATCGGCGGCCGCGAAGGATAAGTGAGACAAAATCCAACCGACTCGATAAAGCTGCGCGCGTCATCCAGCGTGCGCACGGGGTTAGTGTTCACGTGCCATTTCTCGCGGCGGAGTTGGATGAGTTCGTCGGAAGTCATAAGCAAGCTATCAGCTATCAGCAAAGGCTTGAGGTCCTAACTTTCTCGTGAGGCAAAAGCATCGTCTTTCGAACTTAGGCCTCGAGAGCTTTTACTGAGAGCTGACAGCTGAGAGCTAAATTCTCTTAAACGCCTTCTGTATATCCTTCATCGAGTATCGCAGAACCACAGGCCGGCCGTGCGGGCATGACATCGGGCAGTCCGTTTTTGCAAGTTCGCCGAGCAGCCATTCCATTTTGTTCTGCTCGAGCGGCATATTGACCTTGATGGCGGCATGACAGGCAATCGAGGCCGCAATTCGCCCGCGAATCTGCTCGAGGTTCAGGGCCTGCTCTTCGCGCGAGAACTGGTCGAGCAATTCGTGCAGCATGTGTTCCACCTCGCTGGCTTCGACGCCCGCAGGGGCAATCTTAACCGCGATGCTGCGCGCTCCAAATGGTTCTGCTTCAAAACCATTCTTTTGTAACTCCTCAGAAATTTCCGTGAAAACCGCCTGCTGCGCCGGAGTGAGTTCGATCACAATCGGCATCAGCAGGCGTTGGCTTTCGACCTGCTGCCTTGTCCGTTCCCTGAGAACTTTCTCAAACAAAACGCGTTCGTGCGCAACATGCTGGTCAATGATCCAGAGGCCATCGTAGTTCACCGCCAAAATGAACGACTCACGCAGCTGGCCCAGCGGCTTGAGCGAAGAAAGGCTCGGGGCGGCGTCATTTGCTGGCTCGAGCTCCTCGGCAAGCGGGGGGGCGCAGCGCTCTCCACCAAAGGTTTGTTGCGGGAAGCGCGCCACAGCGACCGCGGCGTTGCCCTCGACGGCGATGCCTTCAGAAAAATGAAAGCGCTCGGCGATTACTGGCTGTTGTGGCGCCTGCAGCGCAAAACTGTCCGCAGCGGTTGCGCCGTAGAAGACCGCAGAGGCAGCGCCCATATCGGCGGTCGCGGACCTTGCCCCCGGCGTAAGCGATGGACTCGCCGTCGCATGGGCGCGAATTTCGGTTACAAATTGCGGCACTGGGCGCGCCTTCATCAACGCCGCCCGCACCGAATCGCGCAGAAAGTCATGCGTCACGGTTTGCTGGCGAAAGCGGACCTCGGTCTTCGAGGGATGCACATTCACATCGACTTCCGCATTGGGCATCTCGATGAACAGCAGCACCACAGGGAATACCGTGGGAGGCAGGATGTTGCGATAGGCGTCCGTCAAAGCATGCTGGATCAAGCGGTCGCGGATCAGCCGGCCATTCACGAACGTGTAGATCGAATTCCGGTTCAGCTTCTGGATTTCCGGCTTGGAAACAAATCCGTGTACGCGCAAACTCCCTGGATCTATAGAGGGACGGGCGTCGCGCCCGTCTTCCGCATTGTTTTCTTCTACACGTCTCCACGGAGGCGGCTGTGGAAGGCCGACGCGCGCGAGCGGCAGTTCCGCAGCTACGGAAATGAGTTGATCGAGAACATCCTTTCCAAACACCTGATAAACGCGTTCGCTGTAGCCAGCCACGGGTGGTGCAACCAGCACAGCGTTGGTCGCCGAATGCAGTTCAAAATGCTTGTCGGGATGCGCCAACGCATAATGCGTGACCAGAGAAGCAATGTGCGAAAGCTCGGTGGACTCTGCCTTCAGAAACTTTTTGCGCGCCGGAATATTAAAGAAGAGATCGCGGATGGTGATGGACGTTCCGGCGGGAAGGCCGGCCTCTTCGACGCGAAAAATCTTTCCGCCTGTAATTTCGATCATCGTACCCGAGTCCTGGTCCGGGGCGCGGGTCTCCAGTCGCAAGCGGCAGACCGATGCAATCGACGGCAGAGCTTCTCCGCGAAAGCCGAGAGTCGAGATGTTCAACAGGTCTTCTGCATTCTTGATCTTCGAAGTCGCATGCCGCTCGAAGGCCAGCAGGGCATCATCGCGCACCATGCCACAGCCATCGTCGGTGATCTGGATGAGTTTCTTGCCCCCCGCTTCGATCTGAACTGTGATTCGCACAGAACCGGCGTCGAGGGAATTCTCCAGCAGCTCCTTCACGACCGATGCCGGACGCTCGACAACTTCGCCAGCAGCAATCTTGTTGGCAACGTGCTCGGGAAGGACGTGAATGCGGCCCATGGAAATGTGAAGTCAGTTTCGCAGAGAAGGGGGAGGGAAGGCAAAGATGCGCAAGCTCCCCTACGCCTTTGGTGCTGAAAGTTAGTCCGTTTTGAAATACCTGAAGAGCTTTCGCTGTCGTGCTTCGTCTTCAAGCCGATGGTCGCGTTCCCGAACCTCAACGAGTGAAGCCTCGCCTTTGTCAGAACCGCAAAGCTGGTGAAGGACCGCGAAGCCCGATGAAGCATTCGTCGGCAGCGGCTTCGTGACCTTTGAGGTCGATTTATTAAGTGCCTTTGCGCCGTTCCGCTTGCTGGTTTGCCCACGAGATCCGCGACTTGATTTCTTGCTGTTTCTAGATCTCAAGTTCTCGCTCCTCTCTGCCTCTTTTGGGGACTCGTTGGTCAAGGTCCCCAGGAGAGTCTCCCCTTCTCCCCGGGATGGGCAGCATCGGTCTTTTGCGGCCACTCGAAATCGACTCGAACTTCAACGTTGAGATACCGCGCAAGTCTCAACGCGTTGGCCCAGGCGTGGCCTGCGTCCACATTTTGAATCGAGATGTCTGCTTCTGGGACATAGCGATGGCCTTTCTTGGCGTCTTCGGAGCTTGGGCGACCAACTATTAGGTTGGATCGAGTGATGCCCTGAACGGGGCTTAATGACCCAAGTCTAGAAATCGCTTCCACGTGTGCGGCAGGCACAAGCTTGTTCCATCCCGTCGCAGGTCGGTTCGCGAATCGTGCTGCCAAGACACTGGCGTGTCGTAGGTCCGGTGCTACATCCGGATCGAGCTCGCGCGTCTCAGATGCGTTCCTCTTCTGGGATGAACGGCGTACAGGCTGTTTAGTTAGCTCGCTTGAGCCTTGGTTTCGTAAAAGTCGACGAGTCGCTCGAGGAGAGTGACCTTTGTATCGACCAAAGGCACTGCCAATTTTTGCAGTCTCAAGAAGAGGGCATCCGGGATTTCAAGCGTAGGCATCCGAACCTCCTGTTCATTCTTTCGTTCATTCATATCATGAATAGAATAACTGAATAAACTGAAAACCCCACGGGCGAAGGATTTGCGAAACCATCCCGATCAGATTAAAATTGCTGAATGTCCCCTCTCTCCTGGGCCCACCCTCTAGTCGCCGAATGGTTCACCCGTAAATTCGGTACGCCCACTGAGCCTCAGGAGCTAGGTTGGCCGCACATTCTTGCTGGCCGCACCACGCTAATCTCCGCGCCTACAGGTTCAGGCAAGACGCTGGCGGCGTTTCTGGCTTGCATTGACCGGCTGGTGCGCAGGGCGCTCGCTGGCGATCTGCACGATCGAACCGAAGTTCTTTACGTCTCCCCACTCAAAGCGCTGGGTAATGACATTCAGAAGAACCTGGAGATTCCGCTCGGCGAAATCCTGCAGATGGCAGGCGAGCGAGGTCTGCTGATGCCGCAGATTCGCACCGCCGTCCGTACCGGGGACACGCTCATGCACGAGCGCCGGGCGATGCTCAAATGCCCTCCGCATATTTTGGTCACGACGCCCGAGTCCCTCTACATCCTGCTGACGGCGGAAAAGAGCCGGGCGATCTTGCGCGACGTCGAAACCGTAATCGTGGATGAAATTCATGCCGTCGCCGACGACAAGCGCGGAGCGCATTTGACCCTGTCTCTGGAACGACTGGAAGCTTTGACCAAGCGTCCGACGGTCCGCATCGGCCTTTCTGCGACGCAAAAGCCTATTGAAGCGGTTGCGCACTTTCTCGCCGGAAATGGCCGCCCCGACCCGGTGATCGTCAATATCGGCCACAAGCGCACACTCGATCTGGCGGTGGAGATTCCTGCCACGCTGCTGGGGCCAATTGCCAGCAATGAGATGTGGGAGGAAATTTATGCCCGCATCGTTGAGCTCGCGGAGCAGCACCGCTCGACTCTGGTTTTCGTCAACACCCGCCGACTGGTGGAACGTGTGGCCCATCATTTGGCGGAACGTCTTGGCGAGGAAAACGTGGGCGCGCACCATGGCAGCCTTTCGCGAAAGTTGCGCCTGGCAGCGGAGCGAAAGCTCAAAGAAGGACAGATTAAAGTCCTGGTCGCGACGGCTTCGCTCGAACTAGGAATCGATATCGGCACCGTCGATCTGGTCATCCAGATCAGTTCTCCTCGCGCGATTGCGGTTGCTTTGCAAAGAGTCGGCCGCTCCGGTCACTGGCGGGGAGCAGTTCCCAAAGGACGGTTCTTCGTTACGACACGCGACGATCTGCTCGAATGCGCCGCGTTGGTGCGCGCAATCCGGCATGGCGATCTTGACCGCCTGATGATTCCGGATTCGCCTCTCGATGTGCTGGCCCAACAGATTGTGGCGACCTGCGCTGCAGGAACCGGCACGGTTCGTGTGGCGCAGACATTCTTGTCCGCGAACTCTGTGGACGCAGGAAGGCGGGAGTATTCGGACGAGCAATTATTCGATCGGCGAGTCTTGCTACCACCCAACGCACAGGATCTGCCAACCGATGCTCGGACAGGAATGTCCGAGCCACACGAGCAAGCCGAAGGGTGGGATGTGGATGAGCTGTTCGACTTGGTCAAGCGAGCCTATCCCTACCGCGATCTCTCTCGCGAACTCTTCGACTCGATCGTCGAAATGCTCTCCGAAGGCATTGCTTCCCGACGCGGGCGGTACGGAGCGTACCTGCATCACGATCGCGTGAACCGGAAAATTCGTGCTCGCCGGGGAGCACGGCTGGCGGCAATCACCAGCGGAGGCGCGATCCCCGAAACAGCGCTGTTCACGGTGGTCGCCGAACCGGAGGGCGTGGTGGTCGGCACCCTGGACGAAGACTTCGCGGTCGAAAGCAACTCAGGCGACATCATGCTGCTGGGAAATACTTCGTGGCGAATCCGGCGCGTGGAAGGAAAGTCAGGTCGCGTGCTGGTCGAAGATGCCCACGGCGCTCCGCCCAGCGTTCCGTTCTGGCGCGGAGAGGCCCCGGCACGCACCGAAGAGCTGTCATTCCATGTAGCGGAATTGCGCCGGGAAATCAGTGATCGCCTCCGTGGAGTTTCTCCTCTGTGTACCTCTGTGTCCTCTGCGGTTAAAGGTTCTTCAACCACCGAGGTACACAAAGGGAAGCTAGCGGAGACAGTCTCGTGGCTTGAGCAAGAGTGCGGCCTAGAGCAATCCGCCGCCGAGCAATCCATTCAGTACATCCTCGAAGGCCGCGCCGTGCTGGGCGATGTTCCCACCCAGAGCACCATCATCGCCGAGCGTTTCTTCGATGAAGGCGGCGGCATGCAGCTGGTGATCCACGCGCCTTTGGGTGCGCGCATCAACAAGGCCTGGGGACTGGCTCTGCGCAAGCGCTTCTGTCGCAGCTTCAATTTTGAGCTGCAGGCTGCAGCCACCGACAACGGCCTGAACATCGCCCTGGCCGAGCAGCACAGCTTTCCTCTCGCCGATGTTTTTCATTTCCTGAATGCGGAAACCGTTCAACCGATCTTAGAGCAAGCCGCCCTAGCTTCGCCGATCTTCGGCACACGCTGGCGCTGGGATGCCAACCGCGCGCTCGCGCTTCTGCGTTTTCAGGGCGGAAAGAAAGTCCCACCACAGATTCAGCGCATGCGCTCCGACGACCTGCTGGCCTCAGTCTTCCCCGACGTAGCCGCGTGCCAGGAAAACATCGCCGGCGACATTCAAATACCCGATCACCCGCTGGTGAAGGAAGTCATGAAAGATGTGCTCACCGAAGCCATGGACATCGATGGCGTAAGAGAACTCCTGCGCCGTATGGAAGATGGCCGAATTCGCTGCATCGCCGTGGATACGCCGGTGCCGTCACAGTTTTCGCATGAAATTCTGAATGCAAATCCATATGCCTATCTCGACGACGCTCCGCTTGAGGAACGTCGCGCCCGCGCTGTCGAGATGCGGCGGATTCTCCCGGAATCAGTTCTCGAAGAAGTTGGCAAGCTAGATCCAGCTGCCATCAAGCAGGTGAGAGACGAAGCCTGGCCCGATGTTCGAGACCCAGACGAATTGCACGACGTGCTCCACACGCTGATCGCATTACCCATTTCCGACATCTCCGGTGTTCATGTGGGGACGGGCGTCCACGCCCGTCCGGCGGAGCAAAGCTCCGCGCCCACCGTCGATGCGCTAGCTCTCACGCGCCCAGACATGGACCTTGGCGCCCATGCAGCGATTGCCAATAATTGGCGTCCCTTTTTTGAAATGCTCAGCCGCGAATGCCGAGCCGTAAGCGCCCGCCGCGAAAGCAAGCAATACTGGATCGCCGCCGAACGCGTGAAGACATTCTCGCTACTGTTTCCCGATGCACCATTCAACACAACTCCCGCAGAAATTGCTCAGATGCCCGCGTCAAGAGACGATTCTCTGTTGTCGCTAGTCGGCGGCTGGATGGGATATATCGGTCCCATAAGCGCAAATGGTCTGGGCGAACTGCTGGGCATGCCTGCGCCGGAAATAGAAAAAGCCCTCCTGCGACTCGAAGCCAGCGGCGCCATCCTGCGCGGGAAGTTCACCGATCCGGGAATTCGCGAAACTGAGTGGTGTGATCGCCGCCTGCTCGCCCGTATCCACCGCCTGACAGTCGCCACGCTTCGCAAGCAGATCGAGCCGGCAACAGCTGCGCAGTTCATGCGGTGGCTGCTCCGATGGCAGCATCTTGCGCCCGGGTCGCAGATGCAAGGCGAGCGCGCCACGCTCGAAGTTCTCCGCCAGTTGCAGGGTTTCGAAATTCCCGCGAACGCGTGGGAGCGGCAAGTACTTTCCCGCCGCATCGCAGATTACGATCCCAAATGGCTCGATCAGCTCTGCCTGACTGGCGCTGTCGGTTGGGGCAGATTGTCCCCTCATCCCGCAACCATCGAATCTTCAAATGGCAATGGCACACAGGCGGGCCGCCGCCGTGTGATTCCCACCAGCGTCGCGCCGGTCACGTTCTTCGTTCGCGAAGACGCCGACTGGATGACGCCGCACCAGTCCATCGGAGACTCGCAGGGGCTCAGCCCCGGCGCTCGCCAGGTGCTCGAATATCTTCATCAGCGCGGCGCATCATTTTTCCCGGATATTGTTCGCGCAACCGGCAAACTCAAGGCCGAAATTGAAACTGCTTTATGGGAGCTGGTGGCAGCGGGCGTGGTCACCGCCGATGGCTTCGATAACTTGCGGTCGCTCATCGATCCCAAACGCCGCGCTGGGCAGGGAAGTGGCCGCGCTGCGCGTCCTAGGCATAACGCGGGACGCTGGGCCATTTTGCATACTGATTCCGCAATCGAGCGCGAACGGGCGGTCGAGGCCACCTGCTGGATGCTGTTGAAGCGCTATGGAGTAGTCTTCCGTGATCTGCTGGCCCGCGAAACCAATCTTTCCAAATGGCGAGAGTTACAACTTGTTTTTCGCCGGCTGGAAGCTCGCGGCGAAATTCGTGGTGGGCGGTTCGTCGATGGATTCATTGGTGAGCAGTTCGCATTGCCGGTTGCGGTTGAATCCCTCCGAGCTACTCGTAAGCTCGCACTCAGCGGCGAAATTGTCACAATCTCAGCCGCCGATCCGCTGAATTTGATTGGTATCGTGGTTCCCGGCGAAAGGGTCCCAGCAATTTCCGGGAGAACGCTCAGCTACCGCGACGGCATTGCTGTGGAGTCGGCGGAGAGCAGTCACGCCAAAGTTGCATCCCTCTGAAATCCGAAATAAGGGTACCGGGAACTTGATGAGGGGGGCCCCCAAGTTCCCGGTAGCTTCGTCGGACAAAGTGTTAAAAGCGCTTCCCCACGCCTTACCGACGGTAAGCGCAAACAGCTTCGCACAAAAACGTTGCGGTGCTGTTGTTGACCTCAGTTTTGTTACGAAAACGGAACAAGAATTGGGGCGGTCCGTTCAATCAGTTCTCGGGCACGTTTAGTTTCAGCAAGATAGCTGGATTCAAATAAACGCCCTGCCAGCGGATAGCAAGATGTAAATGGGGTCCGCTGGCCCTTCCTGTTCCGCCGCTCAGTCCGAGCAGCTTCCCAGGCCCGATTTCTTCGCCTTCTTTCACGGCAATTTCTGATAAGTGCAGGTACAAACTCAACAAGCCTTGGCCGTGGTCGATGACAACGCAGTTTCCCTCGAAGAACATTGGCCGGGCGAGAATGACCGTTCCCCTATTCACAGCACGGACAGGTGTGCCGGCAGGCACTGCGTAATCGAGTCCTTGATGCCTGCTCTGGATTTGCTGATTGAAAACTCTCTCCGTGCCAAAGACGTCGGAAATTGGCGCAACCACTGGCGCCTGAAATGGTCCAGTCCACAGCCTTTGTTCCCCAATCGTGCCGAACGCTTTCTGTTTGACTTCTTTGTCTGAGGCGATAGCAGTCAGTTGCTCCGGACTGGGTTCGGTATATTGCTTCGCCACCTTGATCGGGATCCGGGGATAGACCGCGCGCGCAATCTTGATTTTTCTTCGAATCGCGATCGACCTGCCGCCCACAGTCTGGGTGAGTCGCAGATCGTAGCTGCCTGAAGGTGTCTCTGCTGGAATGCCCGCCAGCCCGTACCACGAGTCCCCAGCTTGACGAAAGAAAATCACGTCATGCCCGAACCACAAGGCTGTGACCGCTTTTGTCCCAACCGGCGCCCGGACCACGAATAAGACAGGCGATCCTCCAATAAGCTTGGTCGGCTGCCAGGAAACGAGGTTCTTGTCTCCAACTCCCTTGGCAGCGCAAAAATCAGGCGCGGCTAGGGCAACGAGGGCCAAAGCCATCGCAATCGGGGGCGTCAATAGGCTTCTTAGGCTCGGCATATATCGTTAACCACATAGTAATCAGGTCAATCCTGTATGGCAAAAGGTGAGTGACTGCCGGAGTATGTAAGGCAGCAATCGCCAGAGTCTTCCAGTTTTGTGGACGGTACGAGACCGTCAACAGAGGAAGTTGATGGTCTCTCGCCACAGAGTCCACATGTCGCTGTCAAGAACGGAAAAATTAACCATCGCAGCCGTAGGAACGCTTGGGACAGGCTTATTGCTGCTGCGGAATCCCAACATGATCTCGGGAGCGACGTCCGCCTATGGATGGGCCCATGCTTATTGTTACCTGAACAATAGCAAACTGATTTGGCTGCATGTGCTCACTGATTCGGTCATTTTTCTTTCCTACGCAGCGATCTCGGTAGTTCTCGCTTACCTCGTCTATCGTACCCGACGCGGTATGCCCTTCAGTTGGATGTTTCTTGCCTTTGGCACCTTCATCATCGCGTGCGGATTTACTCACCTGATGGAAGTCATCGTCTTATGGAAGCCGCTCTACTGGCTCTCCGGTGACGTGAAGTTGATCACGGCGGTTGCTTCTCTTATCACTGCTGTAGCTCTTCCGCCGCTTGTTCCCAAAGTCGAAGCGATGGTCCAGATGGCGAAGTTGTCAGAGGCGCGCTCCCAAATTTTGCGGACCGAGATCGACAAGCGAGTTCAAACCGAAGAGATGCTGCGAAGACTTTCGGGGCGGGTACTGACTTTGCAGGATGAAGAGCGGCGGCGCCTGGGGCGCGAATTGCACGACAGCGCCGGGCAGCTCCTTGCCGCGCTGCGCATCAACCTGGGAATCATTTCCCAGGCGACGCAAAATGATCCGCGCACTTCCGCGAAAGTTGCCGATAGCGCCACGCTGGCAGACCAGGTGATCTCAGAAATTCGCACGCTGTCATATCTTTTGCATCCCCCGATGCTCGATGAAACCGGGCTAGCGAGCGCCGTGGAATGGTATATTCGCGGATTCAGCGAGCGCAGTAAGATCGCTGTCACCCTCGACCTCAGTCCTCAAATGGGCCGCTTCCCTCGAGACGTGGAAACTGCGATCTTTCGCATGATCCAGGAATGTCTGGTAAACATTCATCGTCATTCGAGCAGTGCGACTGCGTCTATCGCATTGCGGTCGAGCGAATCCGGCGTGTCGCTCACGATCCGCGATGAAGGCTGCGGCATCTCCGCGGAGACCCTGAACAAGCTGGAAGAAGGTACGGGCGATCTCGGAGTTGGAATAGGCGGCATGCGGGAGCGCGCCAGGCAACTTGGAGGCTCAATCGCCATCAAAAGGGCGAATCCGGGCACTCTGGTCGAGGTCACCCTCCCTGTGATTAGGCCGCTGCCGCAACCAGAAGCCGCTTTCAGCGAGGCCGCCGGCTAGATTACGCGTCCAACCGGTTTGGTCCTTTCTCCGTAGCTTGTGCTAGTATTTACGGCGCAAAGGCAGCGCTCAAACAATCTTTGCAATCGCGGGGCATGGGCTGCTCATCATAGTCGACGATGAAAGACACTTTGGGAGTCCTGCTGGCCGGAGGAGCGGGCGAACGCCTTTATCCTCTAACTCGCGACCGCGCCAAACCCGCCGTGACCTTCGGCGGGATTTACCGCATTATCGACATAACTCTCTCCAACTGCATTAACTCTGATCTGCGCCGCGTTTACATCCTCACCCAATACAAGGCGCTGTCGCTCAATCGGCACGTCCGTGAAGGATGGAACATCGTCGCGCGTGAACTGGGAGAGTTCATCGAAGTCCTGCCGCCGATGAAGCGGGTCAGCGACCAGTGGTACCAGGGCACTGCGGATGCCGTCTACCAGAATATTTACTCCATCGGATCCGAGCAGCCGCGCTACGTGATGATCCTCTCTGGCGATCACATCTACAAGATGAACTACGACCTCATGCTCAGGCAACATGTGGACTCCGCTGCCGATGTGACACTCGCAACTATTCAGATTGAACCCGCGGAGACCTACCGCTTCGGCGTCATGGCAGTCGATTCGGATAATCGGGTGACCGGCTTTGAGGAGAAGCCCACGTTCACGAAAATTCGCGTGCCGGGCAATCCTGACAAAGTCCCAGCATCGATGGGAATTTATCTTTTCAACACCGATGTGCTGATTCCGATCCTATTGAAAGATGCCGAGGACGAGCACTCCAATCACGATTTCGGCAAAGATATTTTGCCGAAAATGGTGGACGACTACCGTGTGTACGCTTTCGATTTTGTAGATGAGAACAAAAAGGAAGCTCTATATTGGCGCGACGTCGGGACCCTTGAGGCTTACTACGAAGCCAACATGGACGTGGTTTCGATCTCGCCGGTCTTCAATTTGTACGACGAAGCCTGGCCCATCCGCACCCACCAGCGCCAGTACCCTCCGGCAAAATTTGTCTTTGAAGAGGCAGGCCGCACCGGACAGGCACTCGATTCCATCGTGTCCGCTGGGTGCATCGTCTCTGGTGGCACAGTTCGGTACAGCATTCTGTCGCCGGACGTTCGCGTGAACTCCTACACCGAGGTAGACTCCAGCATTCTTTTTTCACACGTTAACATTGGCCGCCACTGCCGAATTCGCCGCTCCATTGTTGATCGAGATGTGCACATTCCGGAAGGCACGACGATTGGCTTCGATCCCGAATCCGACCGCCAGAAGTATTTTGTAACCGACAGCGGAATCACGGTCGTCACGCGCGATTATTCGCTGTTCGAAAATCCCGTGACCGTGGATTACTTCACCAGCGAATAGAAGCTACATTCCAGAAATCTGGAAGGCCACATTGGAACTCTGAAGGATGAAACCAAACCAAGCCAAAAAACCCAGCAGAAACTAAGAACATTCACCGCAAAATCGTCCCATCCGGCAAAATCGTCCCATCCGCCTGTGTTAAAGTCAAAACTCTGTGGACGCTATCGTCAGCGCAGGTCTTACCCGCCGCTTCGGCGATTTCACTGCTGTTGATAACGTGAACCTCTCGGTCGCTGCCGGGCAGTTCTACGGGTTCCTGGGTCCCAACGGCGCGGGCAAGTCCACGACTATAAAAATGCTGACTGGTCTGCTTGCTCCGACGGCAGGCCAAATTCAGATTCTCGGACTCGATCTAGCCACCAACCTGACAGAAGTCAAACGTCAAATAGGCGTCTTGCCCGAAGGCATGGCCTTGTTCGGACGCCTCACCGGCTCGGAGTATCTGAATTTCGCCGCGCGAATGTATGGCCTCGATCGCGATACTGCCGCGCGTCGAACCGCTGAACTGCTCGATTTCATGAGTCTGGCCGATCAACCAAAGACTCTTGTTACCGACTACTCGCATGGCATGCAGAAAAAACTGGCGATGGCGGCGGCTGTGATTCACGGACCTAGAGTGCTCTTCCTCGACGAGCCTTTCGAAGGTGTAGATGCCGTGGCTTCGGGAACGCTCAAGACGATGTTGCAACGCATGATTGCTCGCGGCGTAACGATCTTTCTCACTTCTCACGTTTTGGAAATCGTCGAGAGATTGTGCACTCACGTAGGAATAATCAATGAAGGCCGGCTCGTGGCTCAGGGCTCCCTGGATGAATTGCGCGCCGGGGTTGTCGCCGGGGACTCCGGGCGTGCCGAAAGAATGACTCTGGAAGATTTTTTCCTGCGCGCCATCGGCAGCTCGCGCACCGCCGCCCAGGAGCTTTCATGGCTCAGTTGAACCTGATTCGCGGCGAACAGCTCCGGGCGATCGCCATCCTCCGGCTCCGACTCTTTGTTAATTCCCTTCGCTCCATACGAGGCCGGCTGAACCTGGTCTCTCGTGTTCTTGCTGGCCTTCTCGTCTTGGGCGCGGGCCTCGGAGGCGGCGCGGCCCTGGGATCGGCGGCCTGGGGAATCGTGAAAAATGGCAAGCTGGAATGGCTTGCGCTTCCATTCTGGCTGATCTGTCTCTTCTGGCAATTCTTTCCGGTGCTGGCCATCGCTTTTCACGAGAACATCGACACTTCCAGTTTGCTGCGTTTTCCGTTGAGCTACCCGTCTTATTTTCTGGTGCGGCTGGTCTTTGGCGCCTTGGACATTGCCACGGCGCTCGGAATTTCCTGGTCGCTTGGTCTTCTGATTGGAATCTCCGTTGGTAATCCACGCCTCGTGCCTTGGGCGCTGCTAACTATCGTCGCGTTTTGCGGCTTCAACATTCTGCTCGCCAGAACAATTTTCGTCTGGATCGAGCACTGGCTTTCGCGCCGCCGCAGCAGGGAAGTGCTAGGAGTAATTTTTCTGCTTGTGATGATCGGCTTCCAAATCGCGGGTCCAGTGCTCGGGCGCTACAGCAAGGAAAGTACCCCGCAAAGACTCCAGGTTCTGCAGCGGTTCCTCCCAGCGGAACGTCAGCTGCCGCCGGGCGTCGCCGCAGTCGCCCTGACGAAAGCCGCTGTTGGACAAAATGGAGTCGCCCTGCTTTCTCTTTTGCAGCTGGCCGCTTTCGCCGCGTTCGTCTCCTTGGTCTTGAATCGGCAGCTCCTACATCAATATCGCGGAGAGAATCTCTCAGAAACGGATAAACGCTCGTCCACGCCGACACTTACCCCGGTCCGTCGCGGCTGGAATCTTCCATTCTTGGGAGGGACTCTGACCTCGATTTTCGAAAAAGAAATACGCTACTTCTCACGAAGCGGACCAATGCTGTTCACCATCGTCATGCCACTAGTAATGGTATTTGTGCTATGGGGTGGGCGAAAGGCCCTCTTTGACCACCCAATGGGCTTCGTTTTTCCCGTCGGGACGGCGTACTGCCTGCTGGTAATGACAAACATTGTCTACAACAGCTTTGGCGGAGACGGTGGCGGCATTCAGTTCTTTCTCGTTTCTCCCGTGCGTTTCGGCAAAATTGCAGCCGGGAAGAATCTCGCCCAATTGACCGTGCTCGCGCTGGATATCACTTTGCTGTGGCTCGGGGTTAGCGCCATTTATCAACCGCCGAGGTTCAGAATTATTGTGCTGACGCTGACGTGGCTTCTGTTCGCTGTCCCGCTAAGCTTTTCGATTGGAAACTTGCTTTCCATTTATTCCCCAAAGCGTATCGACTACGCAACATTCGGGCGCCAGCGCGCCTCCGAGAGCACCATCCTTATCAGCCTCACTGTGCAGCTAGGCACGGTTGGGACAGGAGCCTTGGCCGTCTTCATTGCGCAACGTTATTCAAATCTTTGGATCGCCTCGCTAATCCTCGCTGCGCTGTCCATTCCCTCCACTGCGACGTACTTTGTGGTTCTAAAGCGCATCGACAATCTCGCGATGGAGCGGCGCGAGGTACTCACTAGCGAGCTTTGCCGGGCTTGATTCGACTGCCGCGTGAAGCGGCCTGATTGCCAGGCGCTGGTGAAAACATAGTGAAACTTCCCGGCCTTCGGCTTCGTGTCTGATAGCGAAGGCCATTAATGCCATAATTCTCGCTTCCGGGGAGGCGACATGCTCAACACATCAAAGACACTCTTCTTTTGGATATTAGCGCTGACACTCTCTACCGCAAGCCTGGGGCGGACCTCCAATTCTGCAGGCTCGAGTTCCTCAGCAGTGAATTCGAAAGATGGACGCAGTGTGACGATTGTTTTTCAAGATGGGCATCGACAAAGCTTCCCGCTGGCAGACGTTACACGCATTGAATTCAAGGATCCCGCTCAAATTGTCTTCCGGGATGGACATCAAACCAGTTTGCCGCTTACCGAAGCCGCGCGCATAGAATTCAGTTCCTGTGCCGCTGCTGCGCCTGTTGGACGTAACCACTTTGTAGGTAAATGGAGAGTCGGCGTGGGTACCGGAGGCAATTTTTTTATGACTCTGAAGCCTGATGGTGATGCCACTAAGACAATCGGCGCCAGGCATGGCAAGTGGACTGTAGTGGATGGCGAAGCTCGCATCAGCTGGGACGATAGCTGGCACGATGCGATACGCCGGGTTGGCTCTAGGCACGAGAAAGTCGCCTACGAGCCCGGCAAGACCTTTGCCGACCAGCCAACTAACGTTACCGAAGCCACCCGCGTAGACGCCGAACCCATCTGAGCCCGTCCGGCCACCCAAACTATCGTCCGCGACTGCATGTACAATTTCTCGTTCCTGCGGTGGCTGAACTTCCAGCGCCACTTGCGCGTATCTTTGTGCGAGACGGTTTGGGGCTGGTCTCAAAATAGCCATCAGCTGTCAGCTATCGGCTATCAGGAAAAAGCTCCTAGTCCCGGCCGCTGCTGCTTTTATCTGAGTTGCAGGGGATTTAGGCCTTCTCTAATGGCTGATGGCTGACGGCTGACGGCTAAAATCCCATTCCGTAAGAAATTCTCGGGGAGCGAAACTTGGAAGACGCCCATATGGCTGCTTTGCTGGTCCGTCGCTGTATTTCGGGCGACGCGGCTGCATGGGAAGAAATCGTCCAGCGATATCACCGGCGCATCTACAACATCTGTTACCGCTTTGCCGGATCGACTGACGATGCGCAGGACTTGACCCAGGAGGTTTTTATCAAGATGTACCGCACGTTGAACTCATATGACGTGGACCGCGGCGCATTCATGACTTGGGTGACCACCATGACTCGGAACCTCCTGGTCGACCATTTCCGCAAGACGAGGCAAGACCGCATGACGGAATCCCTCGATACAACTTCCTCCGAACACGAAGATGCCATGCCACTTAGCGAACGGATTCCGGACCGTGGGCCAGCTCCGGACTCAAAGGTACAAAGCCATGAAACCGGGGAAACCGTACACCAGGCCTTGCAGAAGCTCTCCCCTGAGCTGCGGGAGGCGGTGATTCTGCGGGACTTACAGGACATGGACTACCGCGAAATCGCCACGGTACTAAAGGTTCCCGAAGGTACTGTGAAATCAAGAATTAACCGGGGGCGAGCGGAACTTGCGCGCCTCCTCCAACGTACATATAGGCAGGTGATGTAATGGCAGGACAACAAGATAACCGGATGCAGTGCTCGGAGTTCGACGCTCTGCTCAGCCAGGCCATTGATGGAACCCTGGCTGGCGAGCGGCTGGCGGACTTTGAGGCACACGGGCGTGTGTGCGATCTCTGCGGTCCTTTGCTCCAGGAGGCCGAGGCCGGACGCAGCTGGCTGAAGTCACTTACCGAGGTTGAACCTCCGGCAGAGCTGGTCACCAATATCCTGCTGCGAACCACAGGTGTCGATATAGTTCGCCTGCATGCACAAGGGAAGACCGTCACCACCGGGTGGATGGACCGCGTTCGCGGATGGGCGGAAACAGTTTTCTCCCCGGTCGTGGCCGTTGCCCGTCAGCCTCGGTTTGCGATGTCGTTCGGCATGGCGTTCTTCACCTTGTCTGTGACCATGAGTCTTGCGGGCGTCAAGCTGAGCGATTTGCGGCACGTTGACCTGCGTCCTAGCGCGATCCGCAGGAGCTATTACGAGACTTCGGGCCGGGTGGTGAAGTACTACGAGAATATTCGCTTCGTATATGAAATCGAGTCACGGGTGCGCCAGTTCAAAGAGGCTACGGCCCCGGCGCAACCCCAGCCCGAACCGCAGAACAACAACAACAACGACCGGAAGGACAAAACCAAAGACAATACCAGTGGACAACCCGAACAAAAACAGGAACGCAACTACAGCCAGGAGGGGAACCAGCCGGTGTTTGCTTCCCTTCCCAATGAAGATCCACCTGTAGTGAATGGGGCCACTTACAGGAGGTTCGTATGAACTGCGCTAACCATTTGCAAACTCCCGCAGCGGCCTATTGCCGCACCTGCGGCAAACCACTCTGCACAAATTGCACTCGCCAGGTTATGGGTGTGATCTATTGCGAGATCTGCCTGGCCGAGCGCGTGGCCGGAACGGCGCCTCCGCAAACGCCTTATCAGCAGGTGACGGAGCAGGGCACGGGGCTGAAGGTACAACCATTGCAGGGTTCTGGCCCCCATCCCGCCATCGCTGGAATTCTGGCTGGATTTTTTCCCTTTGGCGTGGGAGCAGTCTACTGCGGTCAATACGCCAAAGGCCTTGCCCACCTGATCATTTTCGTTCTCCTGGTAGTCGGAGCCAGCCACTCTACTAGCGATGCGGCGGGAACTGTCTTCGGCTTGAGTATTGCGGCGTTCTACTTTTACCAACTCATTGATGCCATTAAGTCCGCGAAGGCCATGCAGTTGGGGCAGCCGGTGCCCGACCCGTTCGGATTGGCCACGATGTTCAGTCCCGGCGACCGGCGCGATTTCACCAGAGGCGTGCCGACCGGCGCCGTAGTCCTGATTGGGCTTGGTGTGCTTTTCCTCTTGCATAACCTGGGGATCTGGTTCCTCGAAGTGGACACTCTCTGGCCCATCTTGCTGATTGGCCTTGGGGTCTGGCTATTCGCGAGACGCCAGGCTTCTATCAATCGAGGCGATTATCGCCATCGCAGCCTGTCAGGTCCTGCTGTGCTCGTGACGGTAGGAATGCTGGCATTGCTCAGCAATTTGCACGAACGCTGGTATGGAGTCCCAGGCTGGGACCACACTTGGCCAGTGATTCTGCTTGTTCTGGGGATTGTGAAGCTCATGGAGCGGACGGGAAATCTCGGTGGTCCACCACCACAGGTTCCCGGTTCGCCTACGGCAAGTGGTGTTCCTCCTGCCGAACAGCCTCCGAGTGAGGTGAACAGCGAGGTGAAAAATGGCTAGCACAGTTCAAGCTCCTCCTCCGGCGCCGCCAACCAGACCGCCACGACTCAGGCGCTCCTTCGCTGGGCCAGTTGTATTGATCGTTCTGGGAATTTTTTTCCTGCTGAGCAACATGGGGGTTATTTCCTGGAACAACTTCGGCCTCTGGTTCTCGCACTACTGGCCGGTGTTGCTGATCGTGTGGGGCATCATCAAGTTGATTGAGTACCAGCAGGCTAACCGCGCAGGCGAACGCGCAAGAGGTATTGGTGCCGGCGGGGTGATGCTGATTGTCATCGTTGTGGTCGCTGGCCTCGCTACAACAGAAGCTTATCGCTGGAACTGGAAGGGCTGGTGCAACGACATGAATGTTGAAGGAGTGCCCTGGTGCGGGCACACCTACAACTACACCGACGAACTACAGCAGGCGTTTCCGGCAGGCGGAACCCTGCACGTATCGAGCGAGCACGGCGCCATCAATGTCACCACTGCCGAGGACAATCAGATCCACGTGACCGTTCACAAGCGGGTCAATGCCGACAGGCAGGAGCAGGCCGACAATTGGAACAAGACCACACGTCCGCAGATCACGATCAACGGGCAGGTTGTAAACCTCGACGCCAACACGCGCGGAGCGGGTGACCACTGGATCAGCGACGATCTTGATATCGCAATCCCGCGCAAAGCTTCGGTCGTTTTGTCCACCCGTCACGGCGATGTCAGCATCATGGGCCGCGATGGCACGGCTGATATCACCTGCAAAGACGGCGATGTCTCGGTCACCGATCTCAACGGCAGTCTCAATCTGAGTCTCGACGGCAGTTCCGCGCGAGCGTCCCAGATTGCGTCAGATGTCGTTGTTCAAGGCCGTGCCAAAGACGTTTCTCTTGAAGACGTGAAAGGCACGGTGCGTCTGGATGGCGATTTCATGGAAAGCGTGAAACTCGCGCGCATCGCGAAAGCTGTAAGTTTCAAGACCACCCGCACGGACATGGATTTCAGCCGACTGGACGGTGATCTGAACCTCGACTCCGGTGATCTCGAAGCCCGGTCCATCATGGGGCCGCTGAACCTGCGCACCCGCTCCAAAGATATCCGCATAAACGGTGTCTCCAGCAATGTGCAACTGAAGAACGAAAATGGCGCTGTCGAAATCGAGGTCAGCAAGCTGGGCAACCTGCAAGTGGAAAACAGCCGTGGTGACATCCGTATCTCCGTGCCGGAGAAATCCAGCTTCCAGGTGGAAGTGCAAGCCCGCGACGGAGAAATTCAGTCCGACTTCAGCGAACTCAAAATTGAGAATGGCGACAATCGCGCGTCCGCAAGCGGCAGTGTGAATGGTGGTAGTTCTCGCATCGTGCTCAATAACGAGCACGGCACGATTGAGATCCGCAAGGGCGCGACTATCCCGATGCCACCAATGCCGGCCACACCAAAGATGCCCAAGCTGCCCAAAGTGCCCGAAGTCCCGCAACCAACGGAGAACTGAAGGTCATTTCCGCCGGAGGGGGTGTCCCATCCTTCTTGCGCGGGGTGCCCCACTTCTCGCTTCTTTTGCGAAAAGTGGGAATCTGTCACTCGAATCCACTGACCGGATAGAATACTGAGTTCGCCGTATGGGTCTCGCTTCTCCAACTGCCGCAGGATTCCGGCTAGTTTTCCGCCGGCCAGCGGTCCCGCTTGCCGAGATCGCCTGGCGCTGGAGCTTCGGCGCGGCAGCGTGGTTCCTAAGCGCTATGTACCTGTTTGAGTATGCAGACAGCCTTCCGGTAAACACCGTTGATCGCCTGCTGCTCGCAACGCAGCAGCCAATGCTCATAGCTCGCGCGATCCGCCGCATTTTTGAGGGAAGCGCATTCCGTTTCACTCAAGCTGGAGTCCTGCTCGCGATTGCGCTAACGCTTGCGTGGATCGTGCTGGCATCAGCGGGACGGGCGGCGACTGTCAATGGGTTGATGGAGGAGTTCGGAGTCCCGCCTTCTACTCGCTCCGGCCGCAGAACATTCTCTTCGCTCATGACCCTGAATTTTCTCCGGACTGCGGTTACCCTGGCCGCGATTATCTCTGGCTTGGGCTCGGTGGCGCTCACAAGTTCGCTCTGGGCATCTACACACCTGTCCGTAGGAGATGCGACGCGGTTCTGGTTCGTGATCGTTTCCCTTGCGTGGGGCGCATGGTCGATGTTGAACTGGTTTCTCTCCACGGCAGCAGTCTTCGTCATAGTCAAAGAGGAACGCCCGCTTACGGCCATGTTATCGACCATGAGACTCTGCCAATCGCAAAGCGGCGGAGTGCTTGCTGCTGGAACCTGGTTCGAACTGGCGCATGTGGGAGCATTCGTAAGCGCTTTTGGGGCAGGGTTCACTGTGCTGGGTGCGATTGGCGCACTGCGCCTCGGGCCAGTACTGTTTCTGGAGTTCTGGATTGCAGTCTTCTATTTTGCGGCCGCCGATTTTCTATATACCGCGAGGCTGGCGGCTTACGTGGCGATGATTGGTGGTCCGCAGACGACGGGCTCCAGGCGAACCGGCAGTGTCCCGTCCGATTCTCCCGCGCCGGCTGTTATCGACCAGAGCGAATTGATCCTGAGCGATATGCCGCTGCCCGCAAGCTAACGTTCTGCTTTACACGACACAATCGATCTGAGAAACTCATCCGTGGAAACTCAATCGATTGTTGTCCTCGATTTTGGCGCCCAGTATTCCCAACTGATCGCCCGCCGCGTCCGCGAGCAGAACGTCTTTTCAGTCGTACTTCCCTACAACTCGGCCATCGAGGAGATTCGCAATCAGTCGCCTCTTGGGATCATTCTCTCGGGCGGGCCTTCATCCGTCTACGACAAGGACGCGCCCTCTGCTGATCCGCGCGTCTTTGAGCTTGGACTGCCCGTACTCGGAATCTGCTACGGGCTGCAATTCATGGCGCACGCTCTGGGCGGGAAAGTGCGCGCCGCTAAGCACCGAGAATACGGACATGCGCAAGTTGAGCTAATGGCGGACTCGGAACTTTTCCGCAGCCTTCCTCGAACACTCGAAGTTTGGATGTCGCATGGTGACGAAGCGCTGGAGCTTCCTCCCGGATTCCACTTGGTTGCCAAGTCTCCGAGCGCAGTTGCCGGAATCGAAGATGCTGCCAGGAAGCTGTTCGCGGTTCAGTTTCATCCGGAAGTGCGCCACACCAAGCTGGGCACGGAAATTCTGCGCAACTTTGTTTTGAATATCTGCAATGCCAAACCAACCTGGACTCCGCAGCACTTTGTAGATGCAACCGTCGCCGCGGTTCGCAAGCAAGTTGGCAGCGGGCGAGCGATCTGCGCTCTCTCCGGCGGAGTAGATTCTGCAGTGGCAGCTACTCTCGTGGATCGCGCCCTGCGCGACGGCGACCAATCACGCCTGACCAGCGTTTTCGTAAATAACGGCGTCCTTCGCAAAAACGAATTCGAAAAAGTCCAGCAAAACCTGCGCGACAAATTGGGCCTGCATGTCGTCGCAGTGGACGCGACCGAACGATTTCTGATCAAGCTCGCGGGAGTCACTGATCCCGAGAAAAAGCGCAAGATTATCGGTAAAGAATTTATAGCTGTCTTCGATGAAGAAGCCCACCGGATCGAGAAACAGGAAGGCGAAGTCGAATGGCTGGTACAGGGAACTCTTTATCCAGACGTGATCGAATCGGTCTCCGTTCGCGGACCTTCGCAGATCATCAAGTCGCACCACAATGTCGGCGGCCTTCCCGACAAGATGAAGCTGAAGCTGATTGAGCCGCTCAAAGAACTGTTCAAAGACGAAGTCCGCAAAATTGGACGCGACCTGGGCATGCCGGAAGAAATCCTGCAGCGTCAGCCCTTCCCCGGGCCAGGCTTGGCGGTCCGAATTCTCGGTGAAGTCACGCCTGAACGACTGGCGATCCTGCGCGAGTGCGATGACATCGTCGTAAACGAAATTAAGCGCGCCGGGCTGTACAGCCAAATCTGGCAGTCATTCGCGGTGCTGTTACCGGTGATGTCGGTCGGCGTAATGGGCGACCAGCGCACGTACGCCTATACCTGTGCAGTCCGCGCGGTTCATTCTGAAGATGGCATGACCGCTGACTGGGTGCCGCTGCCGCACGAAGTCCTCAAAATAATCTCCAGCCGGATCGTGAACGAAGTGCAGGGTGTGAACCGCGTGGTGTACGACGTGACCTCGAAACCACCGGGAACGATTGAGTGGGAGTAATATGGTGTGCTTTGTCCCGCAGCCCTGAGCGCTCGTCGTACATGAAGTACCGGAAACCAGTCGGCTAGCGGCGTTCGCGACCATTCCGTGACCGCTCGAGATCACCTTCCCATGCGACTCTGCCCCGCAGGCGACGGATACGGGTCTGGGCATAGGTCTGCAGGAGCAACCGCAGTGCAGCTTCTACGGCAGCCTTCTTCGTACACACCCCGCACTTGCGCATCGCCTGGAGTAACAAACGATCATCAATATCGATGGCTGTTCGCATGCCTGAATCTCAAGTTGTAAGTACGGTCGTCGCATCCATCGGTCGCATTTGGCGGAAAAGCCTCGTCCCTTCGGTTCCAGCACGCTTTTGGAATTCGGTGTCGGTTACACCGGGACAGAGGCAGGTCACACTCACGCCCGTTCCTTGCAGTTCATTCGCCAGCGCCTCGGAGAAAGAAATCACATAAGCTTTGGTCGCGTAATAAACCGCCATCAGCGGACCCGGCTGGAAACCGGCGGTGGACGCCACATTCAGAATCCTGCCGGACTTCTTTTCGAGCATCGGGCCGAGAAAAAGCTTTGTCAGGTGGGTCAACGCCTGAATGTTGAGCTGAATTTGTCCCAGACTCTCTTCCCCAGAAACTTCCGCGAACGCGCCAAGTTTGCCGTAGCCGGCATTGTTGACGAGAACTTCGATGGTCAAGCTTTCGCGCGCAAGCTGGTCGAACAAAAACTGCGGGGCGGAGCCTGCACTCAAATCCAGTGGGAAAGATTTCGCAGTGATTCCAAATTGCCGCTGCAGTTCGTCGGCAACTTGAGCCAACCGCGAGCTGTTCCTTGCGACCAGCACGAGATTGTAATGATCACGGCAAGAAGCTTCGCAAGCTCACGACCAATTCCTGAAGAGGCGCCGGTAATCAGTGCAGTTTGTTTCGTGTTGTCCATAGATTGATTCTATTTCCGTTCGAACTGGGGCTGCTAACGCATAACGGCAGACAAGCGTGTGCCTCTGATTTGCCAGGCGGCGCCGACTGTGTAAACCTCTTGTTAATGTTTGGTTAAACGCACTCTCGGTCAACCCAGACGGTGACCATGCCATCCAGCTCACATCCCTAGGAGGGCATCATGGCCACACCGCATTGCCCGGAGTTGATCGCGCGTCGTCCTGAACCGGTCAAGAGCGCTCCCGCGAATCGCTGGGCAATCGCTCTCGCCGGAGTGATCATGCAGATCGCTCTCGGCACAGTTTATGCCTGGAGCGTATTCCGCATTCCGCTCACCAAAGCTTTTGGCTGGACAATTTCCCAGGTGACGTTCACCTTCACGCTGGCCATCCTGATGCTCGGGTTCGCCGCTTTCGCGGGCGGGTTGTGGATGCGCAAGTCGGCCCAAGAAGGGTCGCCATCGCCGCTGGAATGTTTTATGGCGCCGGTGTTTTCCTCGCCAGCTTCTCAGCAGGGCATCTGTATTGGCTCTACTTCTCCTATGGATTTCTAGGAGGCATCGGATTAGGTCTCGGCTACATTGTGCCCGTGGCGACACTGGTCAAACGGTTTCCAGATAAACGCGGAATGATTACCGGAATCGCGGTGGCTGGGTTTGGTGCGGGCGCGCTGATCACAGCTCCAATTGCCAGTCGGTTGATCGTTAGTATCGGCGTACTCAAGACGTTCGCAGTGCTCGGAATCTCATATTTCGTCGCGGTCACAGTGCCAGCGATGTTCATGAAAGACCCGCCGGCCGGATATCGTCCGGAAGGCTGGCAACCGTCCGAGGCGCAGAAGCGCCAGCGCGCCGGCACCGATTACACCCTTCCGCAAGCGCTAGGCCGCTGGCGGTGGTTCGCGCTCTGGGCCATGCTCTTCCTCAACACCTCGGCGGGAATCGCGATCATTTCGCAAGCCGCTCCCATGGCGCAGGAGATCACGCGAGTGAGCGCAGCGGTCGCGGCGGGAATGGTCGGCATCATTTCCATCGCGAATGGGGGGCCGGGCGCTTTGTCTGGGCGTGGTTCTCGGATCTAGTAGGACGCCGGGCCGTGTTTCTTACAATGTTTCTTCTGCAGGCAGTGATCTTCTAGCTGATGACGGACGTGTCCAGCTTCCCCGTATTCACCGCTCTCGCCTGCATTATTTTGCTGTGCTACGGAGGAGGCTTCGGCACTATGCCGGCTTTCGCCGCCGACTATTTCGGTCCAGCGAACGTAGGCTCAATCTATGGCCTGATGCTCACCGCCTGGGGATTCGCCGGCGTACTTGGGCCAACCTTGATCGCGCGTATTCGCCAGAGCAGCGGGCACTACGCGCAGGCTCTGCACGTAATTTCTATTATTGTGATGGTGAGCGCAATTATTCCGCTGATCACACGGCCGCCCAGGGCTGAGCAGGTTGAAGCCGAGAAGAGTCTGAAAGCGGCGTAAGCATCAGATTTCGTAACCAAGGACACTCTTCGGCTTGGCTCAGGCAAGCTACGGCACACGAAGGGTTCGATCTTTGGGTTCACTCCGTGTACCTCAGTGTCCTCTGTGGTTGAGGGCTTTACGCGCCGGCCAGCACCGGCTCCACATCATAAATCGGGAACCACGAAGTTGCGGTCTTCAGCTTGTCATTGACGTTGCTGATATTCTCCACGCCTTCGGTCTCAAGCCACTGGCGGAAAGCGGCAGCGCCCTGCTTCGCGTAAACCGGAATGCCTTCTTTCCAAGTCGCCCGTCCGCAGAGCACCCCATTGAACTTCACTCCGGTTTCTCCGGCCAGTTCCAGCGTCTCGCTGAATTCGGCATTGCTGACCCCTGCTGAGAGATAAATGAAAGGCTTGGTCGCGACATTTGCGGCTGTGTGGAAGAGATCGATGGCTTCTTTCTTGGTGTAAGCCTTCTGGCCGCCAAACGATTTCGTGCCCTCGACAAATTTCATGTTCACTGGAACTTCCACTTTGAGCACGTCGACGCCGTAGCGGTCTTTGCTGAACTCGCGCATGCTCTCGGTCACGATGTGTGGCTTTTTCTTCGCATACTCGAGCCCCTTCTCGTCAGCCCCTTCTTCGTAGCCGACGAATTCCAGGAAGAAAGGAACGTCGTTGGCGCGGCACTCATCGCCGATGCGCTCCACCCAAGCGTGTTTTTTGTCATTTACATCTTTCGGATCGTAGGGAGTGTAGTAAAGCAGAATCTTCACGCAATCCGCTCCGGCTTCTTTCAGACGCTTCGCCGACCAGTGGTCAAGCAGATCTCCCAGACGGCCAGGCCCGGTCTTGTCATATCCAGTTTTTTCATAGGCAAGCAGAAGACCAGCGTTCCGTGCGCGGCGTTTGGAGGCGGGCAGTCCCCACTCGGGATCGAGCAGAATGGCACTGGCATGCGGGGTAAGGACTTCCGTCACTAGCGACTTGAATTCTTCCATCATGGCATCGGTGATTTCGCCGCCTTTTTCTTTGGCCAACGATTTCTGCAAGGAACCGCGCTGGTCCATGGCGGCGGCCGCGATCACGCCTCTTTTGTCCGACACGCGCTGCAAGCCCACGAGTTTTCCAGGCGTAAGTTTCATAAATCCTCCGATAAGTGCAGATAGGATGATTGCCGGCCCAAAAAAGGGATCGGCTAACTATTGTAATACGTGTGCGGGCGCCCGCGCCGCGCAGTAACGGGTTTCGCTATACTAGACAGGTATGCCGATCCTCGAGAACATCGCCGCAATCGCCAAGGGAATGAGCATCACGTTCAGGGAGATGTTCCAGCCCACGGTTGTGGAGAACTATCCTGATGGCCCCGGTCCGCTGCGAGGGGCAAAGGTCCAAGAGCGGTATCGCGGCGTACACGTTTTGCAGCGCGACGAGAACGGCCTAGAAAAGTGCGTAGCCTGCTTTTTGTGTGCGGCCAACTGCCCGGCCAATTGCATCTATATCGAAGCTGCTGAGAACACTGCGGAGAAGCGGGTCAGCGGCGCCGAGCGCTACGCAAAGGTCTACAACATCGACTACAACCGCTGCATTTTTTGCGGATACTGCGTGGAGGCCTGCCCGACGGACGCGATCACTCACGGGCACGGGTTCGAACTGGCTACGTTTAATGCCACGAACCTGATTTATCGCAAAGAGCAGTTGCTGGCGGCGAAGCCGGCACACTTGGGCGCCAATCCGGTGTTCAATACCGCAGAAGTGATCGGCGGGGCGCCCGCTGAAGTTGCTCCTGGAGAATGAGAGTTCAATAGTTCTGGCAAGATTTACGACGCCGGTCCGAAACAGGGCCGGCGTTTGTGTATAGAAAGCGGTCGTTGGCAGCTTTGCTTTTCTTTGCGTTCTTTGCGGGACTTTGCGACCTTGGCGGTTAAAGTCTCGACGATCTTAAACCGCGAAGTTCGCCAAGGTAACACTGAGTTCTCAGAGAAACGAGCTTTGCCCCTGGTGTGCTGAAAGCTGATGGCTGATTTTCTCCAATCCGTGCGCGAGCGCGTCGTCATTTACGACGGCGCGATGGGGACCAACATCCAGACGCGAAATCCCACCCTGGACGATTACTGGGGCAAGGAGAATTGCAGTGAAGTCCTGGTACTGAGCCGCCCGGACATTATTCGCGACATTCACGCAGACTTCTTCAAAGTGGGTTGCGATGTAGTTGAGACGAATACGTTCGGCGGCACGCGTATCGTACTTGGAGAATTCGGTCTGCAAGACCGCACGGCGGAAATCAACATCACCGCGGTCAAGCTCGCCAAAGAAGTTGCCCAGCAATTCTCCACAAAAGACAGGCCGCGATTCGTAGCAGGCTCCATCGGCCCAACCACCAAGCTGCCTTCGTTGGCACATATCAGTTTCGACCAGATGCTAGAAGCCTATGTCGAGCAGGCGCTGGCACTGATCGAGGGCGGAGTTGATGTGTTGCTGGTCGAGACTTGCCAGGACTTGTTGCAGGCAAAGATTGGAGCCATCGCCGCCCTGGAAGCGATGCAGAGAGCTGGCAAGCGGCTCCCTCTACAGGTGCAGGTCACGCTGCAGGAATCCGGAACAATGTTGCTGGGCACCGAAATCGGGGCGGCGCTGACCGCACTCGAACTTCTGGACATCGACATCATCGGCATGAACTGCGCCACCGGCCCGGCAGAGATGAACGATGCTGTTCGGTATCTCGGTGCGAATTCAACTAAAGACATTTCCGTTCTACCGAACGCTGGCTTGCCGCAGAACGAAGGCGGGCATGCAGTTTACAAGCTGAAGCCGTCGGAGCTCGCCCAATATCACAAGCACTTCGTTCAGGACTACGGAGTCCGCTTTGTCGGCGGATGCTGCGGCACTACTCCCGAGCACTTGAAAGCGGTCTTCGACGCAGTCTCCGGTGTCGAGCCAGCGAAAAGGGAAGTGAAGCCCGTTGCTGCGGCGTCGAGCGCGTACACGTCAGTCCCGCTCGATCTTGATCCCAAGCCCCTGATCGTCGCTGAGGAGATGAACACGACGACTCGCGTCGAGCATTTCAAGAATCTGGTACGCGGCAAGAAGTACGACGACATCCTCGCGCTGGCGAAGAAGCTGGTGAATGACGGATCGCACATGCTCGACCTGTGCTGCGCCATCGTAGGCGAAGACGAAAAGGAGTACATCACATCGATTTTGGAGCGAATTGCGACGCGCGTGCCGGCACCTATTCTGGTCGATTCAACCGAAGCCGACGTTGTCGAAGAAGCGCTGAAAAGGATTCCCGGCAAGGCGATCATCAACTCCATCAATCTGGAAGATGGCGAGAAGCGCACGTCCAAAGTTCTTCCGATGGCGAAGCGCTATGGCGCGGCCGTGATCGCGCTGACGATCGACGAAGACGGCATGGCGCTGACTGCGGATAGAAAAGTCGCAATCGCGCACCGGATTGCCGGTCTGGCGACGAACAAATACGGCATTCGTCCAGTGGATCTGATTTTCGATGCACTCACGCTGCCGATTTCAACTGGTCAGGAGGAATACCGGACGGCGGGAATCGAGACGTTGAACGCGATCGAACGAATTAAGAAAGAGCTGCCCGAAGTGAAAACGATTCTGGGCGTCAGCAATATTTCGTTCGGCCTCGATGTCTATTCGCGGCGCGTTCTCAACAGCGTCTTCATGCACGAAGCGGTCAATCACGGCCTTGACATGGCCATTGTGAATTACACCAAAATCTACCCGTTGTACAAGATCCCTCAAGAAGAAGTTGAGCTTGCGCGCAAACTGATTTATCGCGACGAATCTGCGGGCGACCCGCTACAGATTTACATGCAGCACTTCGCCGGCACGAAGGGCAAGACTCAGGGAGAGAGTACGGCGCATGTTGAAACGCTCTCGGTCGAAGACAAACTGAAGTACGCGATCATCAATGGAGAAAAATCCGTTGGCGCGGGCGCAAACAAAAAGACGATTGAAGTCTTGTTGGAAGAGGCCTTGCAGCAGTATTCGCCTCTCGACCTGATCAACACCGTGCTCCTAGACGGGATGAAGACAGTCGGCGATCTGTTCGGCGCGCGCAAGATGCAACTGCCTTCCGTGCTCGATGCTGCCGGGGTGATGAAGCAAGCTGTTGCCTACCTGGAACCTAAGATGGAGAAGAAATCCGGTTCCGGGCAGAAGGGCACAATTGTGATCGCTACTGTGAAGGGCGATGTCCATGACATCGGCAAGAATCTCGTGGACATTATTCTTTCCAACAACGGATACCGGGTTGTCAATCTTGGGATCAAGCAGCCGGGCGATGTGATCATCAAAGCCGCACAGGAACATCATGCGGATGCGATCGGCCTAAGCGGATTGCTGGTGAAGTCCACCCTCGAGATGAAGTACGTGATCCAGGATCTAGAGCGGCAGAAGCTGGATTTTCCTGTGATCTGCGGAGGGGCCGCGCTCACCCGCAAGTATGTGGAAGACGATCTCCGCCGCGAGTACTCAAATGCTGTTTTCTACGGCGACGACGCATTCGGCGGGCTGCACATCATGGAAGACCTTACTACCCCCAACGGCCGCCGCGAAGATCGCCTGCAAGAAGGCCGCACGGTAAAGGAATATGCGAAGGCGGTTGCAGTTGATGAAGAAACCGGACCAGTATTTGCGGAGCGCAGTCCGGTAGTCGGCGATGCTCCGAATATTCCCGTTCCTCCATTTTGGGGCGTGCGGGTCAAGAAAGACTACGACCTGGGCGAACTCTTTCCATACATCAACGACACAGCCCTATTTAAGAACCAGTGGCAATTGAAGACCGCATCCCAAGAAGACTACGTGAAGTTGGTTGAGCACAAGTTCCGTCCGATCAGGAAACAGCTTGAAGAAGAAATAATCGCTAGCGGACTATTCGAGCCGAAGGTGGTCTGGGGGTATTTCCCGGCACAGAGTGACGGCAATGACGTGATTGTGTACGAGGTCGGCGACACCAATGCCCGTGTGGGGACGGGTGTCCACGCCCGTCCAGCCGAGCAAGGCTCGGCGAAGGTTGGCTCGAGCGATGATGCCCGTGCATCAGCTATATCCGTGTTGGCCACTGAAGCGGCCGAGCCAAGCTCGGCCGGACGGGCGTGGACACCCGTCCCCGCACGGGCAAAAGAATTCCTGCGCTTCACCTTCCCACGCCAACGCGAAGGCCGCCGCCTCTGCATCGCCGATTTCTTCGCGCCAAAGTCATCGAAAAAGATGGACGTGATTGGGCTATCGCTAGTCACTATCGGCGCAAAGGCTTCCATCGAGACGCAAAGATTATTCGAAGCGGGAGAGTATACAAAATATCTCTACCTGCACGGGCTCAGCGTGGAAACCGCCGAAGCGCTAGCCGAATATCATCACAAACTTATGCGCGAAGAATTAGGAATCGCAGGAGACGATTCCCCCCACATCCGCGACCTCTTCCACCAGAAGTATCGCGGATCGCGCTACAGCTTCGGCTATCCTGCGTGTCCGAATCTGGAAGACCAGACGAAGTTGTTCGCCCTGCTCCATCCGGAAGAAAACGTTGGCGTGCGGCTGACCACTGGATACTTGCTGGAACCGGAGCAGAGCACGTCTGCGATTGTGGTACATCATCCTGCGGCAAAGTATTTCGTGGCGTAACGTCGTCGCCAACCTAAGCATCTCGATTCGGCATCTTCCGGGCATGATTCGCAAACTAAAGTCCGGAGAATACCGGCTGTACTCACGTAAGAAGAATCCCGAGACTGGGAAGCGAAGGAATTTGGGGACGTTTTCTTCTCGTGCGGCCGCCGAGAAGCACGAACGGGCGGTGCAGTTTTTTAAAAAACACTAAGCGGGCAGGCATTGGCATTCACGTCGCGCACATCTCTTAAGCGTAGAGCTTCATCGTAGCTCCAGAGGGAAGCAGGTTCCTCGGCTCCGCTCGGAATGACATTACGCTGGGTGGAGCATCGCAGCCAACGCATTTCCAGCCAACAACCAACGACGTTCGCTACCCCAACGCCAGTTCTTTCGCCCTCTGCGTCGCTTTCACCACGGCTTTAATCAGCGTCACTCGCAGCTTGCCCTCTTCCAACTCCATGATTCCATCAATCGTGCAGCCAGCGGGTGTGGTCACTGCGTCTTTCAATAGTGCCGGATGATCTCCGGTCTCAAGCACCACGGTTGCCGCGCCCAGCGTCGTCTGAGCAGCCAAGAGTGTCGCCACATCGCGCGGCAGGCCGACCTTGACGCCGGCTTCGGCCAGCGACTCCAGAATGATATAGATGTACGCCGGGCCGCTGGCAGAGAGTCCCGTGACCGCGTCCATGTGCTTTTCGTCGACAACGACGGTCCTTCCGACTACATTGAACAGAGCTGACGCCGCCTCCACATGTTCGGGCTGCGCGAATTTTCCTTTACATAACGCGGTCATGCCCTGGCCAAGAACGCAGGGAGTATTCGGCATCGCGCGCACTACGGGAACATTGCCGCCAAGCGCCTTCTCGATCTCGCTGGTGTGGACCGAGGCGGCCACAGAAATTACCAGCTGCTTGGCGGAAATTTTCGGCTGGATCTGTTCCATCAGCTCCCGCACAACTTGCGGCTTTACGCATACCAGGATGACGTCTGCGCCATCGATGGCCGTGAGATTATCCGTGGTGACGGGTACGCCAAGCTTGTGTGACAACTCGTGAGCGCGCGACTCGTGGGCGACGGTTGCCCGCACTCGCTCCGGCAGGAGCTGATGTTTTTCAAGCAACGCCTTCACCAGGATGCCGCCCATCTTTCCGGCCCCCAGCACGGCAATCCGACTCTTGGAAAAATCCGGCTGCATGTTCTCGCTCCCTATGCGACCCAGTGCAGTGCGGGAAATACGCCACCTGCCGGCGAAGCCAGCAGCACACGCTTGCACCTGTCGAGTGAAGTTTGAAGATACCACAGAGCTTTTACGGAGTGACGGTCAGACTCACCTGAGTGCTGTGCGTGACTGTGCCAGAGCTTGCTGTCACCTTGACGTTGTAGGTTCCAGCTGGTGTCCCCGGATTTCCGCCTCCACCGCCTCCGCCGTTGCCTTACTGTCCGCCGCCACAAGAGAGGCACAGCAATATCAGAAGCAGTGCAATCAGGGCGCCGGTAACCTTTACGTATCTCTGCCTTGACCAGGCCCAAAATGAAAACCGACAACCTCTGCGGTTACACTGTTTGCGCATGGACTGGCAGGCATTTTGGCTCACAGTTCGTCTGGCGGTCATCGTCACCGCAGCGCTTGTGGTAATCGGGGTCCCACTCGCGTACTGGATTGCTTTCTCCCGGTGGCGTTGGAAATTTCTGGTAGAGGCGTGCATAGCCTTGCCGATTGTCTTGCCGCCCACGGTTCTGGGTTTTTACGTGTTGCTGGCGTTGGGGCAGCGCAGTCCTCTGGGCCGCTGGTGGTACTCCATGACCGGACACACTCTGGCATTCACTTTCGAGGGGCTGGTCATTGGGTCGATTCTTTACAGCCTGCCCTTTGCGGTGCAGCCGTTCGCGGCATCCTTCTCGGCTGTCGATGCGCGCTTGCTGGTAGCATCGATGTCCCTCGGAGTCTCGAAATTGCGGACTTTTGCGAAAGTGATATTGCCAATGTCCGTTTCGGGCGTGGTGACGGGAATGGTATTGAGTTTCGCCCACACCTTGGGAGAGTTCGGCGTCGTGCTCATGGTGGGTGGCAATATTCCCGGCGCGACGCGCACTCTTTCCATCGTGATCTACGACCAGGTGCAAGACCTAAATTATTCTTCGGCCAATACCACGGCGCTGGTTCTTGTAGTAATCGCGTTTGCGCTGCTGTCAGTTGTTTATTCGCTGAATCGAAGACCCTGGAGCGTATGGCCCCGAGCTTAGCTGTCTCGTGATGTCCCAGGGCCATGCGATATTTTGGAAGCGAGCGGCTGCATGCGCTGAATAGGAGCCTGATTGTTGCCTCGTTTTGAAGAGCTCGTCAGTTTTCTTTGCGAACTTTGCGCTGTCTTAGCGATCTTTGCGGTTAAAGGTTTTACCTTCTCCAGAGGAAATCAAATCTTAAACCGCAAAGGATGCAAAGGCGTCGCAAAGTTCGCAAAGAAAACCTATGCAGCCGAGCCGTAAGGACCCGAATCAATTTGGTCTTTAGCCCCTGAGGGAAAGACAGTCCTGTGAAATCATTCCCGAGTGCCACGCAAGAAGACGTGAAAACAGACTTGGGAAGAGTTCGCCCGACTGTCCTCGATGTTTGCATTCGCAAGAAGATTCCACAAACATTCGAACTGGATGTCTCGTTTGGGATTGGCCCCGGCATAACTATTCTGTTCGGCGCCTCAGGAGCAGGAAAGACAACGCTCTTGGATTGCATTGCCGGCATCCTCGCCCCGGACGCCGGACACATTGCGCTCGGCAGCACCACGCTATTCGATTCTCAAAACGACATCAACTTACCTGCACAGAAGCGAAACGTCGGCTACGTTTTCCAGGATTTAGCGCTCTTTCCCCATATGACGGTTGACGCGAACGTGGCCTATGGGCTCAACGGCTTAACGGCACAGGAACGCCGGGCGCGGTCTACCGCAACGCTTGAGCTATTGAGAATCTCGCATCTCGTCAAGCGCCGTCCGGCGGAGCTGTCAGGTGGAGAGCGTCAGCGGGTCGCGCTGGCCCGGGCGCTGGTGCTCCAGCCATCCATTCTTCTCCTCGACGAACCCCTCGCCGGCCTCGACCTGCCCGTGCGCATGAAGATCGCCGACGACTTGCGGCAGTGCATAAAAGATTCGGCGATTCCCGTGCTTTACGTGACCCACAATCGCGATGAGGTGTTCGCGCTAGGTGAAAAGATGCTGGTCATCGAACGCGGGCGGATCATTGCACAGGGAACTCCGCACGAAGTGATGTCCGCTCCCCGGAGCGAAACGGTGGCGCAGTTGGCTGGCTTTGAAAACGTGTTCGATGCCCAGGTCGCGGCTATCCACGAAGACCGCGGGACCATGACTTGCCACGCATTTCCGGAGAATGTCGAGATCGAGACGCCCTTGGTCCGGGCTGAAGTGGGTTCAAAGCTGCGCGTCGGGATCAGCGCAGGAGACATCCTGCTGGCAACGTCCGCCCCAGTGGGTTTGAGCGCGCGGAACATATTGCCAGGCCGCCTGCTTGAGCTATCGCAACGCGACATGATCGTCATCGCCCGCGTGAATTGCGGAATCGAAATGTTTGTCCATCTCACGCTCGCCGCGCGCGATTCGCTAGAACTTGTGCCGGGCCGCCAGGTCTGGCTGATTGTGAAGACGCATTCTTGTCATTTGCTGGCGGGGTGAATCAGCGTTGGGCGAGAAATGAAAGCGCCGCAGCCTGGTAGCCGTAAACGCCTGTTATCGACGGCTATCTTGATTCAATTACGAAAGAAGCACAGTATGATCCATGTCGTGCCTCACAACGGATTGCGACAGCTCGGTGCGGTGCTCGCAGCACTGTCACTAACTTTGACTGTGCTATTCGCTGCTTCGTGCTCCCGGCCTCAAGCTGCTGCGCAAGAACACACTGGCGCGACAGTCGAAGTATCGCACTTTGCTATTGCGGTCAAGCTGTCCGACCAAGCAGAGAAACGCCTTCTCAGCATTGGCGAGTCGGTTCTCGTTGTCGCCTACTTCGATGGAGATGCGTTGCCGGGCCAAGGCAAGTACGAACCGCCCAACAGGGATGTCGTTCTAGGCAGCGATGAGAAGATGGTCGACGGGAACAACGTGGCGAGATTTGATGGCAGCAGAGTACCGCTGAACGATTGGAATCGGCTCTCCGACAAAAACTACTTCGTCACCATCAATACAGTTTCCGCGCGGAAGCTGCAAAGGACAACCTGCTGGACTGTGCCGACCCAATTGACCGCAGGATCGAATCGTTTAAAAACAAAACTATCGAGGTTCAATGCTGGTTAATCGGTGAGCCTTCTGCTCCAACCAAATAACTGAAAAATCGCCTTTCTCCGAGTAGAGGAGTCCCGATAGGCTGTAGGTTTTCCTTGGCTGTGTCCGCCGTTTCCAGCTTCGTGCCCGTTTAGGTCCACCATGGCACCACCGGGATCTCCTCCCTCACAGACCCCACCGTGCAGATTGCCCGCAGCGGGTTCCTCAAGCAGGACTCTCCGGGTACGTCCAGGGATGTCGAATCTGAGGTGACAGCAAAGGATACCGACGAAGGAGTTGTTTGTATCTCTCCCACGTCATCCGGTTCCCTCGCGTGCGGCGATTGAGC
>WNGK01002114.1_pt1 | contig 35353 bp, 26 predicted proteins | sample 5400601 | NCBI WGS metagenome assembly WNGK01 (sample SAMN13153376, study PRJNA577476) | soil metagenome | isolation source: 60 cm soil or saprolite under Garry oak tree replicate 1 | place: USA:California | collected 2016-06-15 | reverse complement strand
ATCCCAGACCGGTGCGACGGCGTTACCCTTGGCGTGGTGTCAGAGCTGCATCGTCGCTTCGATAGGGACCCGACGGGCTCGGCGGACCTTTCCAGGTCTGGGATCCCGCCTGCCCTATGACGTCGGGGCGGCCTCGGGTACTTGTCCTGGAGGCCGGCCAGGGCCCGGCCGGCATCCCTGTGGTTGCGGAAGGGACGGTGTGGCTTGATCCTGCAGAGGGCTCGCTCACAAGCTGTGAGCTTTCCTTACCCATTCCGGCACGGGCAGACCGCGGTTGCCCGATGTGACCCGAGCGCCTCCCGTCCTGCCGGCATCGTCATGCGGCGCGCATCCAGGCAGGCATCGTGACCGCACCGGGACCCGGGCAACTCGCCGAGACACCCGACCTGTACGGGGCGTTCCCCCGATTGAGCGAGGCGCAGATCGAGGCTCTTGCGGCGCATGGCCATCGGCGACGCACGCACCCAGGCGAGGTGCTGTTCCGCGAGGGGGATCCCGGCTGCGACTTCTTCGTCATCCTCGCGGGGAAGGTGGCGATCGTGACGGGCTACGGCGGGGACGAGCACGTTATCAGCGTCCATGGCCCCGGCCGGTTCCTGGGCGAGCTCAGCCTGCTCACCGGGCAGACCGTCTTCGTAACCGCCGTGGTACGTGAGCCGGGCGAGGTGCTTGTCGTGCCGGTGGAGCGTCTGCGTCACCTTGTCACCCTCGACCCGCTGCTCGGAGACCTGATTCTTCGCGCCTACCTGCTGCGCCGCTCCCTGCTGATCGAGCTCGGAACGGGCTTTCAGATCGTCGGCTCCCGCTTCCTGCCCGACACCCGCCGGCTGCGCGAACTCGCCGCCCGCAACCGGCTGCCGCACCGGTTCGTCGACCTGGAACAGGACAAGGCGGCAGAGGCCCTGCTCCGTCGGCTTGCCGTCCCTCCGGAGGAGACGCCGGTGGTCATCTGGCGGGGCCATGTCCTGCGCAAGCCGACGAACGCCGAGCTCGCGCGTCTGCTCGGCCTCCGGCGGCCCGCCTCGGATACCACAGCGCATGACTTGATCATTGTCGGAGCCGGACCGGCCGGCCTCACGGCGGCCGTCTATGGCGCCTCGGAGGGCCTGGCCACGGTCGTCCTCGAGGCCGTGGCGACAGGAGGCCAGGCGGGGACGTCCCCGCGCATCGAGAACTACCTCGGCTTCCCGGCCGGGATCTCGGGCGGGGAGCTCGCGGAACGGGCCGTCATCCAGGCGGAGAAGTTCGGTGCGAAGATCATCGTCGCGGCCGCGGCGATCGCGCTCGAGGAAGGCGACGGCCGCTACGCCATCCGCCTGGATGATGGCACCTCCGTGGCCGGCCTGGCGGTCCTGATCGCGACGGGCGCACGCTATCGCAAGCTGGCGCTGTCCCGGCTCGAGGAGTTCGAGGGGGTGAGTGTCTTCTACGCTGCCACCCCGGTGGAAGCCCGCGCTTGCATAGGCGGTCCGGTGGTCATCGTGGGAGGCGGCAACTCGGCCGGCCAGGCGGCGCTGTACCTGGCCAGGCACGCGGCAAGGGTATACCTGCTCATCCGCGGTGGTGACATCAGCCAGGGCATGTCTCGTTATCTGGCTGACCAGCTCCAGCGGGATCCCGGCGTGGAGATCCTGCACCGCACCGAGATCCGCGAGCTCGTCGCCGACGGCGAACTCCGCGGGGTCGTCGCCGGGGACAGCCAGACCGGGGAGCGCCGGACGCTAGAAGCGCACGCCCTGTTCGTCTTCATTGGTGCCGATCCGCAGGTCGGCTGGCTGGCAGATCAGCTCGCCCTGGACGACGACGGATTCATCCTCACCGGCGCGATCCCCGCGGCCGGGGAAGGCACGAGGTGGCCGCCCGGCCGCGCTCCTTTTCTGCTCGAGACCAGTCGGCCCGGCGTCTTCGCAGCAGGGGACGTCCGAAGTGGATCGGTCAAGCGGGTGACGGCGGCCACGGGTGAAGGCTCCATGGCCGTCCGCTTCGTCCACGAGCATCTCGATGATCTTGGGGTGCCCCTCTCTCAGTGGCGCTGCACGACGTGAGAGTCGGCCCCGGCCCGGGTGACGCTGTTCACAGAGCCAGGAGCGTGGACGCCCTCCTGGAACAGATCCATGGCCGGGACGCCTGACCACCGGTGTCCGCCGACCGGCACACCGGCGTCAAGGCAGCCGACATCCGAGTTACCCCAGCCTAATTCGACGCGTAGGGCACCTCCGCCATTACCCACCGTGGTCGTTCTCGATCCGCCAACGAGCCCGAACCGCCGATCTGGTCGGCTTTCGAGCAGCGACTCTCCGCGGTCGTGGTTCGCCCTGCCCGGGAACGGGTAGGGGAGGCTCCTTACGTTGCACGAGCCCTTTGTATGGACAGGGCGCAGATCATGCCAGATCGTCTGTTTCGCGACCGCAGGGATGCGGGCCGGTTCCTGGCCGGCCTGCTGGAGGAGTACCGGGGTCGCCCCGATGTCATCGTGCTGGGGCTCCCCCGTGGCGGGGTGCCTGTGGCGTATGAGGTGGCCATTGCTTTGGGTGCCCCGCTTGACGTCTTCCTGGTGCGCAAGCTGGGAGTGCCGGGCCGGGAGGAACTGGCGATGGGCGCGATCGCCAGCGGCGGGGTGACGGTGATCAACGACGATGTGGTTCGCGGGCTGCGCATCTCACCGGACGCTATCCAGCAGGTCGCCGAACGCGAGGGCCGCGAGCTTCTGCGCCGGGAACAGGCCTACCGCGAGGGCCGGCCTTTCCCCGAGGTTTTCGGCAAGATAGCAATCGTCGTCGATGACGGTCTGGCGACGGGTTCCAGCATGCGTGCCGCCGTGGAGGCGCTGCAGCGGCTGCGGCCCGCTCGGATCGTGGTCGCCGTGCCGGCCGCGCCGGAGTCCACCTGCCGGGAGCTCAATGCGTTGGCCGACGAAGTGGTCTGCGCGACGACGCCGTCACCGTTCTTCGCTGTCGGGGAATCGTACTGGGATTTCACCCAGACGACCGATGAGGAGGTGCGGGACCTCCTGCGGGCGGCCCCAGGGTCCCGGCCCGCCGCCGCAAGCGCGGCTGGCCCAACGGAGGTGGCCGTCATCCGCGCCGAGGCGGAGCCGGTCGCCGACGGTACGCCGGCCGACCATGTGTTGTTCGATCTGGTCGGCGACGCGCATATGGTGCTCATCGGCGAGGCCTCCCACGGCACCAGCGAGTTCTACGCGGCGCGGGCACAGATGACGCGCAGGCTGATCGAGGAGAGAGGATTCTGCGCGGTTGCGGCCGAGGCGGACTGGCCCGATGCTTACCGGGTAAACCGGTATGTCCGTGGCTATGGCGAGGATGCCACGGCTGAGGAGGCGCTGCGTGGCTTCGAGCGTTTCCCGGCCTGGATGTGGCGGAACACGGTGTTGCTGGATTTCGCCGGATGGCTGCGCGAGCACAACGACCGGTCGGGCCGCGACGAGCGGGCCAAGGCCGGCTTCTACGGCCTGGACCTGTACAGCCTGTACCGGTCGGTCCACGAGGTCATCTCCTACCTGGACCGGGTGGACCCGGCTGCCGCGGCGCGGGCCCGCGAGCGTTACGCCTGTTTTGACCACTTCAGCGGCTATGACGCTCAGGTTTACGGCTTCGCGGCGGCTTTCGGGGCGGGTGAGGCGTGTGAGCGTGAGGTGGTCGAGCAGCTTGTCGACCTGCAGCGGCACGCCGTGGAGTACGCGCGACGGGACGGCCTGATAGCCCAGGATGAGCTCTTCTACGCCGAGCAGAATGCGCGGGTGGTGCGGGCGGCGGAGGAGTATTACCGTGCCATGTTCAGCGGGCGGGTGTCGACCTGGAATCTGCGCGACCGGCACATGGCCGACACCTTGGACGCGCTCGCTAGCCACCTGAGTCGGCGGCGGGGCGCGCCCGCGAAGATCGTGGTGTGGGCCCATAACTCCCACCTCGGTGATGCCGGGGCGACGGAGACTTCGGCGCGCGGCGAGCTCAACGTTGGCCAACTTGTCCGCGAGCGCCACCCCGGCGACTGCCGTCTCGTGGGCTTCACCACCTATACCGGCACGGTCACGGCGGGCAGCGACTGGGACGGGCCGGCCGAGCGCAAGCAGATGCGGCCGGCGCTCGCGGACAGTGTGGAGGAGCTGTTGCACGAGGTGGGTGAGAAAGACTTCCTGCTCCGCTTCGGGGCCGCGCCGCGGTCCGCCGATGCGCTGCGCTCGGGGCGCCTGGAGCGGGCGATCGGGGTGATCTACCGGCCCGAGACCGAGCGGCAGAGTCACTACTTCCGGGCCCGCGTGGCGGACCAGTTCGACGCGGTGATCCACGTCGATGAGACCCGGGCGCTCGAGCCGCTGGAGCGGACCGCAGGCTGGGAAGCGGGCGAGATGCCGGAGACCTATCCGTTCGCGGTGTGAGTCATGGCTACGCCGAGTCGGCGACGTTTGTCAAGGCGAGGAAGTTATGAACCTGGTTGAGCAGAGCCTTCAGATTCCCGCGGCCGATGTGGCGCTGGCCGCCGACGTGGTGGTGCCCGAGCCGGCGGGCGGAGTCGTGCTGTTCGCGCATGGCAGCGGCAGCAGCCGGCACAGCCCCCGCAATCGCTACGTGGCCGGCGAACTGCAAGCCTCCGGCCTGGCCACCGTATTGGCCGACCTGCTGACCCCCGCCGAAGAGCAACTCGATGCTCGCACCGGTCAGCTCCGGTTCGACATCGGCCTGCTCGCGACCCGGGTGATCGCCCTAACCGACTGGGTAGTGCAATACCGGCCCACAGTTGGCCTGCGGGTCGGGCTGTTCGGCGCCAGCACGGGCGCCGCGGCCGCGCTTGTCGCGGCCGCGGCGCAGCCCGGCTCGGTAGCGGCGGTCGTCTCCCGCGGTGGTCGCCCCGACCTCGCCGGCGAGCACCTGCGTTCGGTAGGCCAACCGACCCTGCTGATTGTCGGGGCACGCGACGCGGTGGTCATCGAGCTTAACCGGCAAGCGATGCAGGAGCTGAGGGGCGAGGCGCGCCTGGAGATCGTCCCAGGCGCTTCGCACCTGTTCGAGGAACCAGGGGCGCTTGAGCAGGTCGCCCGGCTGGCCCGGGATTGGTTCGCCCGTCACCTGCGGTCGGGGTCAGCTGGGGGTCATTAGGGGCCGGAGCAGACGGCTGAAACCGGACACTCCCATTCAGCAGGGCCACCGCGATGGCCATGCGCGTTGCACCGTGATCTGGATCAGCCACCGTGCCGCCCTGCCCCGCCCAGGGGCGGCACGCCCTTTCACAACCAGCGGCGCAGCTTGCGGGCTGATGCGCGTTTCCAGACCTTCGGCCACTTCGAACGCAGCCTGGCCCGTTCCAGGCGCTCCGCCATGATCAGTTCTCCAGCGGCGACGCATGCGGGCGAAACAGCGGCGCCCGTGTTGCGCAGCCATGCCTCGGCGACAACGGTGTCCTGGTGATCGCCGAGGACGGCCTGGACCGCGGCGACGGCCGCGGCGAACTGCCTGGCCTGGCGGCCGGCCACCGGTGCGACGGCCTCGGCCGCGTACCGGCATTGCTTGGCCCGGATGCGGACGGCGTGCCACTGGGGGTCGGGTGAGTGCTTTGCGAGGGCCTTAGCGGCGCGTTTGAGCCGTCGCCAGGGTCGCCGGATCACACCGGCGGCCAGATCGGCGGCCCGCTGGCCGGCCAGGCCGGGCGGCTCGGCGGCGATCGGCGGCCGCGCGGCGATGCCCACGAGGGTGTCGAGCAGCTGATCATAGCCGGGGCCGCGGAGCTCCTGCAGGAGCGCGGAGCGAGCCTGGCGCGCCTGGTCCTCCAGGCGGTGAAGGAGCTGTCCGACGCCGGCGGCGTCCTGTTCGGGCAGCACGTCCGCCTTTACCCTGAGGCGGCCGGCGAGGACGTCGGTGTCGCGCGCCGCCCCGGCCCTGGCACCCAGCAGGCGCAGCTTGCCGCCCACCTCGCTGACGGGTTCTGGGTCCAGGAACGGGCCGAACGTGCGCAGGTCAGACCGGAGCCTGCGGGTGGCAACGCGGAACTGATGGACGTCTTCGGGATCCTCGCCGAGGCGAACCCCGGGGTCATGACGCAGGATCTGGGCGACCGACCGGGCGGTGGCGTATCGGATGAGCGTACTGACGGCCGCATCGGACCCTATCGGCGGCACGACGACATCGGGCGGCCCGGACGCCGGCGGGCCAAGTGCCCGGATCACCTTGGGGACGGGCGGCTCGGCCCGGCACCCGGCTGCCACGAGCCGGCCGATCGCCGCGCGCATCAGGCGGCGGCCGGCCCGCCCTTGAGCCCGGACTTCGACTTCGACCTCGCGGAAGCCTGCCGTCCGCCGTCCGCGCTCGCCGTACACGGCCACCTTGTCATCGGCGATCTCGGCCAGGCGCCCGCCATCGGCACCGCGGATCTCAACGGGCGTCCGGTCGGTCTTCAGACGGGCCACGCGCACAAGCGGACGGGACCGCGTGTAGGCACGGACCAGGTCGGCGGCCTGAGGCGGAACCCGCCCGGGCGCACCGTCGAAGCTGACCTCGCGGCGGCGCAGCGCGGCGCCGGAACTGGCCTCGGGGAGTTTCACCGTCCACGGCGGGCCGTCCTCACCGGAGCGGTAGCGCAGCGTGATCCCGTTCCGGACCAGGCGCAACTCGGCGGTGTCGTAGTAGATGGCCTCAAGGTGGCGGCCGGGAAGCCGCACCGCGGTCGCTGCCTTGACCAGGCCGCTCAGATCGGGCAGCCGCAGCTCGCCCGGCGCGATCAGCTTGGCTTCAACTTCAGGCGGCATGACGCCCCCAGCACAGTCGGCGCTCGCAGGATGCGCGCCCTGGGTCATCACCCCTCGCGCGGTCCAGCGCTGGCAGGAAGAGAATACGCGCCATTATCACCCCTGGCGATCAGGGCGCCGGGCCCGCCCTCCCGCTGCGTGATCTGCCAGGGCCCCTTCGTCATCGACGGGGCGTGGCTCTAGCTCTCCCATGACCGTCTTCCGGCGCTCCTCAGGCGGGTCGTTGCCTGCTGGCATCCCATGCTGCTCCCATCGGGGATGGTCGGCTACCGGGCCGGCCGGGAACTACACGAATCAGGGATGTGGCGACAGCGCCCCTAGCCCTTACGTTGAAGCGTGGTGGTGACAAGAGCGGTCAGGTTCGCCGGTGTGGTCGCACCGCTACTCGTGGTCGCGCTCGCTTGTGGTCTCATCACCGCGGCAGGGACTGGCTCCTTCGGGCCGGCGTCCGCCGGGAACCAGCGGCCCGCCGCGGCGGGCCCGCTATCGGCGTGGAATGCCCTGCTCGGACAGGCTCATGATCTCGGGGCGAGCCGCGCCGCCACGGCCGACGTACTGGTGGGACTGCACGGGTCGGGCCGTCCCGCGGCGGTCCTGGCATGGGCGGCGCGGCACGGGCTGCGCGCTACCTGGTTCACTGGCCAGCCGACGGTGCTGCTGGCCGCGCCTCCGGCGATTCTCGGGCGCGCTCTCGGCGTCCGCATTGATGACTTCCGGCTGGCCGGATTCGGCGTCTTCTACGCGTCCAGGGGGACGAGCCATGTCCCCGCGCTGCTGCGCGGCGAGGTGGCCGGCCTGGGCCGCATCAGCTCCTTCGGCCAGGTGAAGGCGGCCGGAAGGCAACAGGGCGTCCCGGTCGGAGGGCTCGCACCCGGCGGCTTCGCCGACGCCTATGACGTTCGGCCGCTCTGGGGACACGGCGATCTCGGCCAGGGGGAGACCATCGTCTTCTTCGAGATGGACGGATATTCAGCCGCCGACCTCGCCGCCTACGCCGCGCGCTTCGGGCTGCCCCCGTTCGAGGATCCGCTCCCGCACATCGGCCCGCTGAACCTGAAGCCGGCCGGGGAGAGCGCCATGGACCTCGAGGCGGCGCACGCGATCGCACCTCTTGCGAACCTGGTCTACGTGAACCTGAACGCCTTCGGCGGCAAGAACGCGTCCGCTGCGTCCCAGTTCCAGCAGGCGTTCTCGACGGTGGCCCGGGTTTACCCCGGGGCCATCTGGAGCGTGAGCCTGGGCCAGTGCGAGGACATCTTCTCTCCCACCGACCTGGCCGCCGTGAACAATGCCGTCAAGCTCGCCGAGCAGGGCGGGACGTCGGCCTTCGTCGCCAGCGGTGACGATGGCGGGCTCGAATGCCTAGGCATTCACCAGCAGGATCGCCGGATCCCGGCGCAGGGCATCTCGTTCCCCGGCGACCTCCCGCAGGTGACCAGCGTGGGCGGGACCACCATCGAACTGACCACGGCGGGCCGGTACCTGGGCGAGACGGCCTGGACGGAGCCGCTGCTGTCCCAGGGGTCGACGGGCGGCCAGTCGGCGCTGCTGCCCGCGCCGTCGTGGCAGCAGACCCCCGGCGTGGCCAGCCCCTATTCGGACGGAACCGTCTGCGGGCAGCTGCGCGGCTCGTACTGCCGCGAGGTGCCCGACGTGTCCGCGGACGCCGCGCCCCAGACGGGGGCCGCGATCCGCTTTGCCGGCAAGTGGCTCTCCTCGGGCGGGACCTCGCTCGCCACCCCGGTGTGGGCCGCGCTCACATCCCTGATCGACCAGTACCTCCGGTCCAAAGGCGACAACCCGGTCGGCTTCGCGAACCCGCTGCTGTACCGGCTCGCCGGTAGCTCCCCGCCATACCGGCCGTTCCACGACGTGACGGTCGGGACGAACGACCTCTACCCGGCGGGCCCCGGCTATGACATGGTCACCGGTCTGGGCACGCCTGACGCCTGGAACCTGGCCCGCGATCTCACGTCGCTGACGGGGCGGCCATGATCCCGACGACCGGCCGCGACGATGACGCAGGGCCCGACCCGCCTTCCTCCTTCCGGACCACCGTCTGCCCGCACTGCGGGTCCCAGGTCCCTGACGCGCCGTTCTGCGGAGCCTGCGGAGCGCACCTGAAGCACGCCCGGGGCCGCGGTGCCGCCACGAGAGCCCACGCCCATTCCGCGTTCCCCGATGAGGGCGTGTTCCGCCTCGCCGTCGTGAGCTCGCTGTTCCCGCAGCTCGCCGGGACGTCCCGCAGTGCCTACCGTGTCGCGTTCGGCCTCATCGTCGTGCTGCTCGTGGCCATGGCGGTGGCGGGACTCCAGGCGCCGGTGATCGCCGTCAGCGCCCTCGCGATACCGCTGCTTTTCCTGATCTACATGTACGAGATCGCCCCGCGGGACGCCCGCTTCGCCGTCCCGACCGCGGTCACCTTCGTAATCGGAGCGGCGCTCGGGGTCGCCTGGGCGATCGTGGTCGGCCCGGTTGTCGCGGGCTCGCTGGTCCCCGAGCTCGCGGCGTCGCTGACGACCAGCAGCGTGCTCGCGTCCGCGGTGGCCGTCCCCGTGATCGGCCAGCTCCTCATGCTGGTGCCGGTCGCGGTGGCCTGGCTGTGGCGGCCGGACCACAGCGAGGCGCTGGACGGCTTCACTGCCGGGGCCGCCAGCGCGCTTGGCCTGACGATGGCCGCCACGCTCACCGAACTGGCGCCGCTGCTGCGGGCCGGGAATCTCATCCAGGGCTCGTCGGTGCTCGCCAACCTCACCCAGGCGATCATCCGGGGGGTGAGCGTCCCGCTGGTGGCCGCGGCCGCCACCGGGTACATCGGAGCAGCGCTGTGGAGTCGGCGCGGCACCGGCTCGGCGGCCGGAGGCCGCTGGTTCACCCACCCGGTCCTGGCGCTGGCGGTAGCTCTGGCCGTGGAAATCGGCCTCGGCTTCACCGACGAAGCCGCTCTTCCGGACACCGTCCTGCTCGCCGTCCACCTCGCCGCCGCGGCGGCGGCTCTGCTGGCCCTGCGGATCGGGCTGCATCACGTCCTGCTGCACGAGCAGCGGGACGTGCGGATCGGGCCGCCCCGGGCCTGCCCGCACTGCCACCAGGTCGTGCCCGCGATGCCGTTCTGCCCAATGTGCGGCGTGGCCGAACGCGCGACCAGGACGGCAAGCCGGCCTGTAGGCCACCGGGGCGTCCTGGCCACCCTGATCGGCGGCCTGGCCCTGCTCTCTGTGGTCCTGGTCATCCTCGGCCTTGTGCTTCCGCCGACACCCGCCACGCCCTGCACGTCCCTGCAATGCCTGGCGCCGTTCGGCATCCCGGCCCACCTCCCGCGGGTGTACACCAGCGCCGAGGGCTGGAGCGTGCAGTGGTACCCGGCGAGCGCCGTCTTCAGCCAGCAGCCCCCCACGACCTCAGCCTCGTCCTCGGCTGACCAGCTACGGCTCGACTTCACCAACCCGGCCGCGCCAGGCGAGGACGGCCAGCTGGCCTTCGTCGGCGGACCTGCCCAGGGCCAGAGCGCCAGCCAGATCGTCACCTCGCTGCAGCAGGCCAACGCCCCCAACGCGGTCCCCGATTACGTGCTGCCCGGCGCCAGCGTCGGCTACGTGCCCGGCTACGGCGAGGCCTTCCAGACCACGCCGAACAGCGCTGACGGCAATCCGGTCAAGTTCGAGGTCATGATCCTCTGCGCCATCCGGCACGGCTATGCCATTTGCGCCTTCGCGGTCGGTCCCCAGGTAGACCTCAACCGCATAGTGGACCATCCCACGGAGGCCAAGCTCGCCCTGTCGCTGTGGGCTGACCCCGATCTGAACGGCGTCCGCTGGAAGGGCGAAAGCCAGCCCTGAACCGGCGGTTCATACCCAGATGCGGGATGTGGCCGCACGGTGCCTGATGCAGTGTGGGATACCTCACCGGACTGTCACCTGCGCTGTTCGGCTAAGCCGACAGGTACCCGGGCGGGAAGGAGAAGAACATGACCGTTGTGGTAGGGGTTGACGGCTCCCCGCGCTCCAGGACGGCTCTGCGGCTAGCCGCGCAGGAGGCTCACTGGCGACATGTCCCCCTGGTCGCGGTGTCCGCCTACGAGCCGCCACTCGGCATGCCGACGGGCGGCTATCCGGTTGCCACGTTGCATACCGCCGAGGAGGAACGGGCCACGGCCGAGTCAACCCTTCGCGATACCGTCCACGAAGAGCTCGGTGACCAGGCGGGACAGACAGACCTGCGCGTTTCCGCGGGACTTGCCGGACGCGTCATCGTTGAGACAGCCCGCCAGACGCATGCCCAGCTCATCGTGCTGGCGGCCAGCCCAGGCAAATCCCTGCTGCCCGGGACGGTCAGCCAGTACGTCCTTCACAAAGCCGAGTGCCCCATCATGCTCGTCCCGAGCGACAGCGCCGACGTCAAGCAACCCCACCACGAGACCGCCCGCTGACCGGGGAGATCGAGGGAGGTCACCGCATGGCCACCGTCGCCACGAAACAACAACAGCCGATCCGGAGCACGATCCCGGCCCGCCTGGACCGCCTGCGCTGGTCGCCGTTCCATACCCGCCTTGTCCTCGGCCTCGGCACCGCCTGGGTCCTCGATGGCCTGTCGGTCACGGTCGCCAGCTCGGTAAGCAGCAAACTCACCCAGCCAGACACGCTTAACCTGACCACGACGCAGGCCGCCTCTATCGGCACCGTCTACCTGGTCGGCGAGGTGATCGGGGCCCTGGTGTTCGGGAGGCTCTCCGATAAGCTCGGGCGGCGCAAGCTGTTCATGTGGACCCTCGCGATCTACCTGTTCGGTACCGGCCTTACGGCCTTCACCGCGAAGGGCACGGGCTGGATCTTCTACCTCTACGCGACACGGATTATCGCCGGCATGGGCATCGGTGGCGAGTACTCGGCAATCAACTCGGCCATCGACGAAATGATGCCCGCACGCTACCGCGGACGCACCGATATCTGGATCAACGGCACGTACTGGCTCGGGGCGATCCTCGGCACGTTCGCCTCCTTCCTGCTGCTCAACTCGATGCGAACGAACGAAGGCTGGCGCCTGGCCTTCCTGGTCGGGCCGGCTCTCGCTGTCGTAATCGTGTTCGTGCGGCGCAATCTCCCCGAAAGCCCACGGTGGCTCATCACCCACGGCCGCGTACAGGAGGCCGAGGAGGCGATACGACGCATCGAGGAAGTCGCGCTGAGGGACGGGCAGCACCTCGAGCCGGTGCCGGAAAGTGCCGCCATCACGATCCTGCCCGAGAAACGGTACGGATACCTGACGCTGCTGAGAGTGGCCTTCCGCCGGTACCCTCACCGGGCGATCCTCGGGGCCACGCTGATGATCACGCAGTCATTCCTGTATAACGCGATCTTCTTCACCTATGCCCTCGTGCTCACCAGGTTCTACCACGTCAGCAACAATGACGTTCCGATATACGGTCTCGCGTTCGCGGTCGGCAACCTGGCCGGCCCGCTGCTACTCGGCCACTTGTTCGACAGCCTCGGGCGCAAGAAGATGATCTCCGGCACGTACCTGATCTCCGGGGCACTGCTGGCCGGCAGCGCCTGGCTGTTCGACGCGGGGGTGCTGCACGCGGCGGGCCAGACCTTCATCTGGATCGTCGTTTTCTTCTTCGCGTCCGCTGGCGCGAGCGCCGGCTACCTCACGGTCAGCGAAATCTTCCCGATCGAGATCAGAGCCGAAGCTCTCGCAGTCTTCTTCGCGATTGCCCAGATCGTCGGAGCGGTCGGGCCGGCTTTCTACGGCGTGCTGATTGGCAACGGCACAAGCCGCACCGGCCTCACCATCGGGTACCTGGTCGGCGGCGGCATCATGATCATCGGCGGACTGGTCGAGATCGTGTTCGGCATCAATGCCGAGGGCAAACCTCTCGAGGAGATCGCCGCGCCTCTCACCGAGATCGACTCCTAGCGATGGCTGGCCGGAGGCCTATCCGGCGCTCCGGTAGACAAGCAGCCCGTGCCGGTGCTTGCCCTGGGTGAACCCGGATTCGGCGGTGGCCACCTCGCCGTCGACGGACAGCCAGATCGGCTGGCCGTCGACCGCACGGACATCGACCGATCCGGCCTGCCACGTGCGGTAAACCCGGCAGCGGCCCAGCGTGCCGGTCGCCACCGCGGCCACCAGGCGTGACCTGGCCAGCGGTCCCGCCTCGACGACGCGGACATCGAGGCAGCCGTCGGCAAGATCCGGGCGGTAGGCGGGGGCCGTACCCTGGGGCTCGTACCGGCAATTACCGGCGAAGTACAGCCAGAGCCGCCGGTGCCTGCCGTCCAGGATCAGCTCGTGCGGCCGGCTGCGCCGCAGCACCTGGATGAGCCCGACCACCTCCGCTAGGCGCTTGCCCAGCCGGCCCTCGAGCTGTTGCCTCGCGTGCACAAGGTCCACATACACCCCGGTGCTCGAGGTATTAACGAACGGCCGGCCCGCCGCGACGCCGACGTCGACCAGCATCGCCTCGCGGGCCCGCAGCGCGGCTACGGCGTCGCGGGCGGACCGGAGCCCCAGGTCGGCGGCGAAGTGGTTGAGCGTGCCGGCCGGAATCACCAGCAGCGGCAAGCCGGTTTCCAGCGCGATCGCCGACGCGGTGCGGATCGTGCCGTCGCCGCCGGCTACTCCGAGTATCTGTGCTCCCGCCGCGGCCTGACGCAACTGTGCCGCCAGGTCCTGGCCGGCGTCCGTCTCCATGACCGTGGCCTTGGGAAGTTCCGCCGCCAGCCAACTGGCCAGCCTCGACGAGGCCGTTCCCGCTGAGGTGTTCACCAGCAGGACCAGGCCTTCCCCGGCCGGGGCGGCCGGGGTCGGCCGGGTCGGCCTGATCGCCGTGGCGGGCCTGAGCGGCCGCCGCGGCCACCAGCGCAAAGTCAGTACCCCGGCCGCGGCCCCGATGGCGGTCCCGGCGAGCACATCGGACGGGTAATGCGCTCCAGTCGCCACCCGGGAGGCGCCCACGGCTGCGGCCAGGGCGATGGCGGGCCCGGCCAGGGACGGCATCTCGATCGCAGCGCCGGTGGCGAAGGCCGCCGCGTTGGCCGCGTGGCCGGACGGGAAGGACGGGCTCCTTACCGAGAAGGTTGGCCCCGGCGCTGGCCGCCGCCAGGCTGCCCAGGCCCCGCCACGCGGCCCGCCTGGCCCGCCTGTCGCCGGTGGCCCACAGCGCGCCGGCCAGCACGACCCAGAGCAAGCCGTGGTCGGCGAGCCGCGACAAGGCGGGCATGACGCGATCAAGCGTCCGGGAATCGGCCTCCGCGATGCGCTGGGCGGCGGCCCGGTCGGCCGCCGCGACCCAGCGTCTCAGGCTTGGCTCCCCGCCGGGGCCGATGACTGCTCCCAGGTCGGTGCCGACGGGTCGTCCCCGTGCAGCGCCTTCATCAGCTCCTGCTCCTGCTCGTGGCTGAGCGAGGTCCGCAGCACCGTCCCGCCGTAAGGCCGCAGCGCCTCCTCGAACTTGTCGGGCGTGACCTTGCGGAGAATGACGAGTATCGCGGAGGTCCCGGGCTGCACGAGATCCTGGACGCGCTGCTTGAAGTCCTCCTTGATGCCGAGATCACCAGCCGCGCCGAGCGCCGCTCCCATGATCCCGCCTGCCGCGCCGGCCAGCGGCGCGAGCGGCCATATGAACAGCAGCCCGATCAGCACGCCCCAGAACAGGCCGCTGAAGGTTCCCCAGGCCACCGCGTGATGGGTCGGCGTCGTGACGTGCAGCTTGCCCTTCTTGTCGCGCCTGATAATGGCCGCGTCCTCCAGGTCCACCAGATAGTCGTTCTGTAGTTTGACGATCTCGTCCCAGGCCTGCTGAGCCCGGTTCTCGTCCGGATAACCGATAACGATCAGGTCACTCATCGAGGGACCTCCCTTTTACTGGCAGGCCTACTCGCACGCCGGCCCTTCCGGCAAGCGTTGCCGCGGGGACGGCGGCGCACATCCTCAGATCGGCTAGTTAGCCGCCCGCCCCTAAGCCGCCCGCCCCGGAGGGCTCCGGCCGCCGGCTTCGCGAGGACTACCAACATGGTGGATGTGCCTGTCTCAGCAGGCGGGGAGCGTAGGCATTAGGCGCACGGCGTGATGGAGCTGGCCGCCGGGCCATCCGCGCGCCGCACCGCCGAGGTACCCGACAGTCACACGTTCTCTCAGTGACAGGAGGTCATTTCATGGCATCTCTCCCGGCCCGCCGCGGCGGGCGCAACCCCACCCTCGTCAACCCATCCCGTGAGTTCGAGGACATTTATGACCGCATGGGCCAGCTGATGAATTTCGCTTTCGGCGGCCTGACGCCGGTCGCCATGGCCGATATGCCGTGGTCCCCGCTGGCTGACGTGTCCGAGACCGACGAGGCCTACGTCGTTCGCGCAGAACTGCCCGGAGTGCAAAAGGACCAGGTAGACGTGCAGCTGCAGGACCGGGAGCTGGCCATCACCGGCGAGATCGCAGATACCGAGCATGGCCACCGCCACCGCAGCTCGCGCCGCACCGGCCGGTTCGAGTTCCGTACCTACCTGCCCGGTGACGTCAAAGCCGACGCGGTAACCGCGCAGCTCTCCGACGGGGTGCTGACGGTCACCGTGCCGAAGTCCGAGGCCGCCAAGCCGCGCAAGATCGAGATCACCGGCTGACCGGTCGGCTTCCGCGTGCTCCCGGAACCAGCGCACGGTGCCGGGAGCACGCGGGCACAACCCGCTCCCGAGTCCGCAAGCACGCGGCCCCAACCCGCTCCCGAGTCGGCAAAGCACGCGGGCAAAACCCCCGAGTCCGCAGACCTTAACAGGAGGCAGTGATGGCAGTTGCAGTCGGCATCGATCTTGGCACCACCAACTCCGTGATCTCGGCGACGGTGGCGGGCCAGCCCACGGTGATCCCGAACGCCGAGGGATCACGGACGACTCCCTCGGTGGTGGCCTTTACCCCGCAGGGCGAGCGCCTGGTCGGCCAGCTGGCCCGGCGGCAGGCGATCCTGAACCCGAAGGGCACGATCTACTCGGCTAAGCGGTTCATCGGGCGGCGCTATGACGAGGTCGCCAGCGAACTGAACGCCGTATCGTTCGACGTCGTCCCCGGGCCGGACGATGCGGTGCGGTTCAAGATCCAGGGCCGGCTGTACGCGCCGGAGGAAGTCTCCGCGCTCGTGCTCCGCAAGCTCGTCGAAGACGCGGCGAAATTCCTGGGCGAGAAGGTCACTGAGGCCGTCATCACGGTTCCTGCGTACTTCAACGACGCCCAGCGCCAGGCGACCAAGGACGCCGGCCGCATCGCCGGGCTCGAGGTACTCCGCATCATCAACGAGCCCACCGCCGCGGCGCTCGCCTACGGTCTGGACAAGAAGGGCAGCGAGACCGTCCTGGTCTATGACCTGGGTGGCGGAACCTTCGACGTGAGCATCCTGGACATCGGCGACGGCGTGGTCGAGGTGCGCGCCACCGCGGGTGACACCCATCTGGGCGGGGACGACTTCGACCGCCGCATCGTCGACTACCTGGCCGACCAGTTCCAGCGCGACAACGGCATCGACCTGCGGGGCGATCCGCAAGCGCTGCAGCGCCTCTTCGAGTCCGCCGAGAAGGCGAAGGTCGAGCTGTCCTCGGTTACCCAGACCACCATCAGCCTGCCGTTCATCACCGCTGACCCCTCGGGGCCCAAGCACCTCAACACGACGCTGATGCGTTCGACCTTCGAGCAGATCACCGCCGATCTCGTCGAGCGCACGACGGGACCCGTCCGGCAGGCACTGGCCGACGCCAAGCTGACGGACGCCGATATCGACGAGGTCATCCTGGTCGGCGGCGCCACCCGGATTCCGGCCGTGCAGAACCTCGTACGGCGGCTGACGGGCGGCATGGACCCCAACATGACCGTCAACCCGGACGAGGTCGTGGCCCTCGGCGCGGCCGTGCAGGCGGCCGTGCTCAAGGGCGAGCTCAAGGACGTGCTGCTGCTCGACGTGACGCCGCTTTCGCTCGGCATCGAGACACTCGGCGGGGTCATGACCAAGGTGATCGAGCGCAACACCACGATCCCGGCCCGCCGTACCGAGGTATTCAGCACGGCCGAAGAAAACCAGCGAGCGGTCGATGTGGTGGTCCTGCAAGGGGAGCGGGAACGCGCCGCGGACAACCGGGTCCTGGGCCGGTTCCGGCTGGAGAACATCCGGCCCGCCCCGCGCGGGATGCCGCAGATCGAGGTCACCTTCGACATCGACGCGAACGGGATCCTGAACGTCTCGGCCCGGGACAAGGACACCGGGACCGAACAGCGGATCACGATCAGCGAGAGCTCCAACCTGGACAAGTCCGAGGTGGAGCGGATGATCGCCGACGCCGACCGGCACCGTGACGAGGACCGGCGGCTGCGCGAGGTGACCGATGCCCGCAACGAGCTCGACACCGCGGCCTACCAGGTGGAACGCGTATTGACCGAGCGCGGCGACACGTTGCCCGTGCACGAGAAGGCCCGGGCCGAGAACCTGGTGGCCGACGCCCGCCAGGCGCTCAAGGAAGATACGCCGCTGGACCGGCTGCGGGTCCTCACCGGCGAGCTGCAGCAGGTCTACATGATCCTTGGCGCGCCACCGACCGGTCCCGCCCCGGAGGTCGAGCCGGAGCTCCCGCCCAGTGATGGCGGGGATGACGTGATCGACGCCGAGTTCACGCCCAGTGAGTGAGCAGCCGGTGAACCAGACGGCTGGAAGCAGCGGCGCGAGGCCAGATCCAGGCCCCGCCGCTGCGCAGGATGCGGGGGACGGCACCGCGATCGCCGATCCGGCGGCCCGGGTCGCTGAGCTTGAGGCGCGGGTCGCTGAGCTTGAGGCGCGGATCGCCGAGCTCGAGGATCTGCGCCTGCGCGCCCTGGCTGACCTCGACAACGTGCGCAAGAGATGTGCCGTCCAGGTCAGCCGCGCCGAGGCGGAGACCAGGGCCGCCGTGGCCAGGGAATGGCTGCCCGTGGTCGACAACCTCGATCGCGCCCTGGCGCACTCCACGGCCGATCCGGCCTCCATCATCGACGGGATCAGCGCGGTCCGGGCCCAGGCCCTGGAGGTGCTGGCCCGGCTCGGCTTCCCCCGCCGCGACGACCGCGGCGCCAAGTTCGACCCGGCCAGGCACGAGGCTATCGCCTCGCGGCCCGCCCCCGGCGCCGAGGACGGCTCGGTCGCCGAGGTCATCCAGCCGGCTTACGGCGAAGGAGACCACCAGCTGCGGCCCGCGCAGGTGGTAGTGGCCAGGGCGGGCTAATGGCCGACGGCGAGGACTTCTACCAGATCCTGGGCGTGCCGAGGAACGCCAGCCAGGACGAGATTCAGCGCGCCTACCGCACGCTCGCCCGTACCTATCACCCGGACGTCAACCGCGACCCGGGCGCCGAGGACCGGTTCAAGGAAATCTCGGAAGCCTACGACGTCCTCTCCGATCCGCAGACCCGGCGCCGCTACGACGCCTTCGGGCGCGACTTCCGCCAGGTTCCCGAGGACATGGACCCGGAGATGTGGCGGCGCAGCCGGGCCGGGGCCGGAGCCGGGGCAGGCCGGACCGGGAGCGGCGGCGGAACCGGCGGGTTCAGCTACAGCAGCGGCGGTGGCGACATCGACATCGACGATCTTCTGGGCGGTATCTTCGGCGGCCGTGGGGGCGGGTTCGGGTCCCGGCGCGGCTGGGGGCCGATCCCCGGCGCCGACCAGGAAGCCGAGATCGAGCTCACCGTCGAAGAGGCCTACCAGGGTGTCCGCAGGTCCATCGCGCTGTCAGGTGGTGACGATACCCGCCGGTCCTTCGAGGTCACGATCCCGCCTGGGGTGACGGACGGGCAGCGGATCCGGCTGGCCGGGCAGGGCGGTCGCGGCAGCGACGGGGCGCGTAACGGTGATCTGTACCTCATCGTGCGGATCGCGCCTCACCCCAGATACCGCCTCGACGGGCGCGATCTCCACGTCGAGCTGCGGCTCGCGCCGTGGGAAGCCGCACTCGGCACGTCGGCCGCCCTGGACACCCCGGGCGGCGAGGTCAAGGTCAAGGTTCCGGGCGGTACATCGAGCGGCAGGCGGATCCGGCTGCGCGGCCGCGGCCTGCCCAATCCGAAAGGCAAAGCGGGCGATTTGTTCGCAGAGGCAAAGATCATGGTGCCGGCCCGGCTCTCGCGCGCCGAGCGACGGCTGTTCGAGCAGCTGGCCGCGGAGTCCGACTTCGATCCGAGGGCCCAGCAGTGACTGAGAGCACAGCAGTGACGTACGCCATGGTTCGCGCCCCGCAGCTGAGCCTGGAGGAGTTCGCCGTGGTGACGGGCATGCACCCGGACCTGGTCCGCAAGCTCGTCGCCCTCGGGCTCATCGAGGCCCGCCGCGACTCAGCGGGAGAGCTCTGGCTTTCCCGTAGCCAGCTCGCGGCGGTGGCCCGGGTGCAGCGGCTGCGCGCGGGCTTCGCGCTCAACTACGCGGCCATCGGGCTCGTCACCGACCTGCTCGACCGGATCGCGGTACTCGAAGCGGCCCTGCGCGGGGCCCGACGGCCAGGAAGGTAAACATGGACCCCAGCCACCTGACGCAGAAATCGCAGGAAGCACTGCACGACGCCCAGACCAAGGCGCTCCGCTTCGGGCACACCGAGGTAGACGGCGAGCACCTGCTCCTCGCGCTGCTCGACCAGGCCGAGGGCATCGCTCCGCGGCTGCTCAGCCAGGCCGGCGCGGATCCGGACCGGCTGCGGAAGGCACTGGAGGCCGAGCTCTCGAGGCGCCCCAGGGTCAGCGGCCCGGGCGTTAGCCCGGGGCAGGTCAATATCACCCAACGGCTGGCCCTCCTGCTCGACACCGCCGAGCAGGAGGCGCGCAGGCTCAAGGACGAGTACGTCTCCGTCGAGCACCTTCTCATGGCGCTGCTGGGCGAGGGCTCTGCGACCGCGGCCGGCCGCCTGCTGACCCAGGAGGGCCTGACCAAGGACGGCTTCCTGCAGGCGCTCACGAAGATCCGCGGCAACCAGCGGGTCACCTCGGCCATGCCGGAGGTAGCCTACGAGGCCCTGGCCAAGTACGGCCGGGATCTCGTCGCGGAGGCGGCCAGCGGCAAGCTCGACCCGGTCATCGGCCGCGACGCCGAGATCAGGCGCGTCATGCAGATCCTGTCCAGGAAGACCAAGAACAACCCGGTCCTGATCGGCGATCCCGGCGTGGGCAAAACCGCCATCGTGGAGGGCCTGGCCCAGCGGATCACCCGCGGTGACGTCCCCGAAGGACTGCGCGACAAGACGATCTTCAGCCTCGACATGGGCGCCCTGGTGGCAGGGGCCAAGTACCGGGGGGAGTTCGAGGAGCGTCTCAAGGCCGTCCTGTCCGAGGTCACGGCGGCGGCCGGGCGCATCCTACTGTTCGTGGACGAGCTGCACAATGTCGTGGGGGCGGGCGCCGCCGAAGGATCGATGGACGCCGGCAACATGCTCAAGCCGATGCTGGCCCGCGGCGAGCTGCACATGATCGGCGCGACGACCCTGGACGAGTACCGCAAGCGCATCGAGAAGGACGCGGCTCTGGAGCGCCGGTTCCAGCCGGTCATGGTGGACGAGCCGTCCGTCGAAGACGCGGTCTCCATCCTGCGCGGCCTGCGGGAGCGCTTTGAGGTCTTCCATGGCGTGAAGATCGCCGACAGCGCGCTGGTCACCGCGGTCACGCTCAGCCATCGATACATCTCCGACCGGTTCCTGCCGGACAAGGCGATCGACCTGGTCGATGAGGCCTGCGCGATGATCCGCACCGAGATCGACTCGATGCCGGCCGAACTCGACGAGCTCACCCGCCGGGTGATGCGGCTGGAGATCGAGGAGACCGCGCTGGCCAAGGAGAGCGACAAGGCGAGCAAGGCGCGCCTGGCGGACCTCCGCAAGGAACTGGCGGACCTGCGGGCCCAGGCCGACGCGCTACGAGCCCAGTGGGAGGCCGAGCGCCAGGCGCTGCGCCGGGTGCAGGCGCTCCGCGAGCAGATGGAACAGCTGCGGCAGGAGGCCGAGCAGGCCGAGCGCGACTACGACCTGAGCAAGGCGGCGGAGCTGCGCCTCGGCAAGCTGCCTGACCTGCAGCGGCGGGTCGAGGCAGAGGAGGAGCGGCTCGCCGACAAGCAAGGCGGTACCCGGCTGCTGCGCGAGGTCGTCACCAGCGATGAAATCGCCTCCATCGTGGCCCGCTGGACCGGTATCCCGGTCAGCCGCCTGCAGGAGGGCGAACGGGAGAAGGTCCTCCGCCTCGACGAGATCCTGCACGAGCGGATCGTGGGCCAGGACGAGGCCGTCCGGCTGGTCGCCGACGCCATCATCCGGGCCAGGTCCGGGATCAAGGACCCGCGTCGGCCGATCGGGTCGTTCATCTTCCTCGGCCCCACCGGGGTGGGCAAGACCGAGCTAGCCAAGACGCTGGCGGCGGCCCTGTTCGACACCGAGGAGAACATAGTCCGCATCGACATGAGCGAGTACCAGGAACGCCACACCGTCAGCCGCCTGGTCGGCGCGCCGCCCGGATACGTCGGCTACGAGGAAGGCGGGCAGCTCACCGAGGCGGTCCGGCGCAAGCCCTACTCCGTGGTGCTGTTCGACGAGGTGGAGAAGGCGCACTCGGACGTCTTCAACACGCTGCTGCAGGTCCTGGACGACGGCAGGCTCACCGACGCGCAGGGCCGCACCGTGGACTTCCGCAACACGGTCATCATCATGACCTCCAACATCGGCTCGCAGTACCTGGTCGCGGACGCGACGGCGGACGGCGAGATCAAGCCCGACGCGCGCGAGCGCGTGCTGGCGGAAATGCGCGGGTACTTCCGGCCCGAGTTCCTGAACCGCCTGGATGACATCATCCTGTTCAAGCCCCTGACCCCGGCGGAGACCGAGCGCATCGTCGACCTCATGCTCGATGACCTGCGGGCCAGGCTCGGCGAGCGTCAGATGAAGCTGGAGATCACCTCCGACGCCCGGCGCTTCATCGCCCGGCAGGGCTACGACCCGGTCTACGGCGCGCGGCCGCTGCGCAGGTTCATCGGCCGGGAGGTCGAGACCCGAATCGGGCGCGCCCTGCTGTCCGGCGACGTCCTGGACGGCGCCGTCATCCGCATCGACTACGCTGACGGTGAGCTGACCGTCAGGTACGAAAATCCGGCGTGACCCATGGCAACCCAAGCGACGTCCGCTGAGCTGGTCACCTGCCCGAACTGCGGGCGCAGGAACCGGGTCCCCGCCGCGGCCGCGGGCATCCCGCGCTGCGGGAACTGCCATCAGCCGCTGCCCTGGATCGCCGACGCCGGCGACGATTCGTTCGCCGAGGTCGCCGAGGCGGCGTCCCTGCCCGTCGTCGTCGACCTGTGGGCCCCCTGGTGCGGGCCGTGCCGCACGGTCAGCCCGGCGCTGGCGCAGGTCGCCACCGAACTGGCCGGCCGGATCAAGCTGGTGAAGGTCAACGTGGATGACTCACCCAAGATCCAGCAGCGCTTCGCCGTGCAGGCCATCCCGACGCTGCTGGTACTGCGGCACGGGGAGGTGGTAGCGCGCCAGGCGGGCGCGGCACCTGCCGCCCGCCTGCGGGCCTGGGTCGAGCAGGCGCTCGGGTCATGACGATAGCGCCGCGGGGCATGGGCACACAGGTGAGCCACTCGGTGTGAGCGCCGGTGGCTGGTCTTGGACCACGAAGAGTGTTCTTCTGGCGCCGCATCGATCCTGATGGCGTCATGTTTCCTTCCTGTATCACGCTCTGTCGTCGGTGCTTACCAGCCGCTCGACTATCTGTGTTCACCGTTAGCCGCTGGCCTCGGCTCGATGCCGGTCAAGGCGCTGGCCGTCCCGATCTGGCTGATCGCGATGCGCGCCGGGACTGGCCGTGCAAGGTGATCAGTGCCCGGGCCCTGGCCGCCCGCACCGCGTCGGAGAGCGTGCTGATGTCGTAGGCGCCGTGGTGCCTCCTGCCGTTGATGAAGAACGTGGGGGTGCCGGAGACGCCACTCAAGTCGGCTGAGTCCACGTCTGCGGCGATCTTGGCCGCGCCTGCGTGATTGCGCAGGTCACGGGTGAACCGTTCGATGTCCAGGCCGAGCTCGCTGGCATAGCGGATCAGGTCTTTGGCTGTCAGCGCACCCTGGTGTCCAAGCAGCTGGTCGTGCATTTCCCAGAACTTGCCCTGCCTGGCGGCGGCTTCGGCGCCCTCGGCTGCGAGTAGCGCGTGCGGGTGCACGTCGGTGAGCGGCAAGTGCCGCCACACGTAGCGCAGGTCACCGTAGTCGGCCAGCAGCTCCCGCACTACTGGTTCGGCCTGGCCGCAGTAGGGGCATTCGAAGTCGCCGTACTCCACCAGAGTGACCGGCGCCTGGTCCGGGCCGCGCACGTGATCGCGCTCAGGGTCGATGGGCACCGCCAAGTCGATGATGGTGTCGGCGGTGCCAAGTAGCGCGCGGAACCGTAGCCGTTCCGGCAGCAGCGCGGTGAGCCGGAAGACGACCCAGCCGAGCGCCGATGCGCACACGGTGGCGGACAAGATGCCCACCTTCGCCTCGGCCAGCTGGCTGCCGTGGAAGGCGAGCGAGGCGATCAGCAGGGACACGGTGAAGCCGATGCCCGCGATGGCTCCGGCGCCGGTCACCGCGGCCCAGCCGACCGGTGGGCGGATGCGGCCGCGGCTGACCCGGGCCAGCAGCCAGGCCGCGCCGACGGTGCCGGCCGGCTTGCCCGCCACGTAGCCGAGCAGGATCCCGAACGTGACCGGCGAGGTGTAGGCGCGGGCCAGGAAGCTCCCGCTGACCGTGATCCCCGCGTTCGCCAGGGCGAACAGCGGCACGATCAGGTAGCTCGTCCAGGGATGGAACAGCTGCTGCAGCCGGTCGTTCGGCGAGATCGCCAGCCGGACGCTCTCCCGCGCCTCGCGGGCCAGTTCCGGGACCGGCTGCTCGCGGAACAGCCGGAACGATTCCGAGGCCCGCTCCAGGTCGCTGCGCGCGGCGGGGTAGGCGAGCGCGAGCAGGCCCATCACCAAGCCGACCACCACCGGATCAACGCCGGACTCAAAGAACGCAATCCAGGCCGCCACCCCCAGCAGCAGGTAGGCCGCGCCGTTGCGGACACCCCGCAGTCGTGCCACCATCGCCGCGCCGAGGATGGCGACGCCGGTACCCAGCGCGGTCAGGTCGATGTGGCCGCTATAGGCCAGCGCGATGACCGCGATCCCCGCGACGTCATCGACGAGCGCGAACGTGAGCAGGTAGGTGCGCACCCGGTCCGGGACGCCCCGGCCGGCCAGGGCCAGCGCGCCCAGCGCGAAGGCCGTGTCTGTGGACACGGCCGCGCCCCAGCCGGACGCCGAGGAGCGTCCGGCGTTGATGGCCAGGTAGATCGCGACCGGCACGACCATCCCGCCCAGCGCGACCACCAGCGGCAGCGCCAGCCGCCGCCGCTCGCGCAGTTCGCCCATATCGAACTCGCGGCGCGCCTCCAGGCCGGCCACCAGGAAGAAGAACGCCATCAGCCCGGAATTCACCCAGCCCTGCCAGCTATCTGCCAGGCCGATCGTGCCGGACCGGATCACCAGCTCGGTATGCCATGCCGCCACATATCCGGACGGGTCGATGCTGGCCCAGGCCAGCGCGGCCAGGGTGGCGGCGAGCAGGACCGCCGCGCTGCCGGTCTCGGTACGCAGGAACCGGCGAAGCGGCGTCTGCAGGTTCTGAGTCCACACCGTGCGCGGGGAAAACCGCGCGGCAGAGGCGCCGGGCTCGGTCACTCCACGATTCTCTCGCGCGCCACCCAGGCCCACGATGCCAGAGCCAAACCGGCCCGCCCCGCAGGCTCACAGCCGGCCAGGCGGACGGCTGGCCGCATCATGAGCCTTGCGTCCGAGGAGGCTGCCTGGGCGTTCAGCGGCACGCGGATCATACCCTTGACGGGGTTCGGTTCGTCGTGGACGCGGCCCGACTTCACCGATTCCGGCTTGCTCCGGACTGGATCGCGCGTTCTGTCAGCATATTCGTCGGCCTCCTTCACCAGCAGCCGGCGTTCTCGGCCGCCGACCGGGCCGATCCGGGTCAGGGCATAGCCGCCGATCAGCTTATGACCGTGCAGGAACACGGCCAGGTGCCCGCGCTCGGTGGCCTCTGCGACTGGGATTTCGGCACCGGCTTTGTCTTTGGTCAGGTTGTCGTAAGCCCCCGCATCCCACACGATGACCGTGCCGGCGCCATACTGACCCTCAGGGATCGTGCCTTCGAAATCCGCGTACTCGATCGGGTGGTCCTCAGTCCGTATAGCGAGCCGCTTGTCCCGTGGGTTAGTTGAGGGCCTCCTTGGCACCGCCCATGACTTCAGCACCCCGTCCGCCTCGAGCCGGAAATCGTAGTGAAGCCGCCGCGCGGCATGTTTGTGAACAATGAACCGCCGCCCACCGCAACGCGGATAGTGGTAGCCCGGCGGTTCCGGGCCATAGCGCGGATCACGCTTGTCCCGGTATTCGCGGAGCGCGTCTTTCTTCGGCATTGTGGCCGCCCTTTCAGCTCAGACCTCGGACAGCGCGCCACGCGACAGCCCTACCGTCGCATGCGGCCATGTCTGCCTCCCGATTGCCGGAACCCGCTGCAGATGAAAACGGCCAAGGGGCATGGCGGCGCCCTGACTGGCCCTGACCCGCGCGCGTGCGCTCGAGTCGGCCGCGACCTCATCGAGGTCATCCTCGGTGAGCTGCGCGACCCTGGGAACATTCTGCGGGCCGGGCTGCCCGCTCGGTACGTTTCTGACAGCCTCGCCGCCCAGCGGGACGCTCACATCCTTAGGCCAGCTAGTCCTGCGCGGCAGTCACCATGGTGACGGCACCGCGGCGGAACAAACGTTTCTGCGGCCCGCCGAGCGGCCATTCTCCGGTCCTTCCCTGGCCCCCCGGCATCCCTTCGGTCGCGGACCAGCCGGTCTGGCATGGTTTAGAGCCTGTCGGCATGAGGCTTATCCATGGCATGAGCTAGTGCTACCCCACGTCCGGGACACGCCGGTCGCTGTCCCGACGGGTGAGCAGACTGCGCGGCGGGCGCTTCCTTCGTGTAGTGAATCCGCCGCGGGGAGTGCACTGGGCCCTGGCAGATCACGCAGCGGGAGCCGCCGCCGCAGGTGCGTCCCCAGGAGCTCGCCCTGGCGGGTTCGCTGATCGAGTCGCTGTCGGACCCGGTGTTCGACCCGGCCAGATACAAGGACGAATACCGGGAGGCGCTGCAGGCGCTGATCGAGGCCAAGATCACGGGCCGGGAGGTCACCACGCTCCCGCCGGAGAGCGCGGGCGCGCCGGCGATCGACCTGATGTCCGCGCTCCGCACCAGCGTCGAGGCGGCCAGCCAGGGCCGGCAGCACGCCCGCAACCCAGCCGCGGCTGCCGAGCCCTACCGGTCCGGCCTGGCAGGCCACCTCATGGAGGCAAGTGAGACCCTGACCGCGTGCGGGCTCACGGCGGCCGCCCTGGGGGCAGGAACCGGGCTGCGGCGATCCAGGCCAGCAGCGTCCAGGTCTCGAAGCTCGGGCGGGCACCGCTGGGATGGTCGGAGACGAAGTCGTAGCCCGCCTCCTCGGCGGCCCGGGCGACGCCGACCGGGTCGGCGCCGGGCACCGCAGAGGTGCTCACGTTCCCCCGAGCAGGATCTGGCTCACCTCCCGCTGTCCTTGCGCGGCTGACCAGCCCGCGACGTTCCGTGCGATCGCCGGTACTGCCATGCCGCGGGGCGGTGAGGGCGCTGAGGCGCTGCAGCCCGACATCAGTCCGCCGGGCGCACCCGGGCCATCGCGGTGCGCACATCGGCAAGGGCCCCGGCGGGCAGCTCCGCGGCACCGCCGAGCACGGCGGCGCGAAGCTCGGCCTCAGCCGCCTCCTCGAGCACCACGACCAGCGAGACGGCGGCTTCCGGGTCCCGGCCGAAGGCCAGCACGCCATCATTGCTGAGCAAGACGGCCTGCGTGCCCGGCCGTTCCCTGATCAGCTCGATCATGCCGCCCACCGAACGCGCCGAGCCTCGAGGCGCCCAGGGCACCACCGGGACTTCCTCTGCCTGGCCGAGGCGCAGCAGCGCCTCATACCGGACCGGCAGGGGCCGGCCGGCCAGTGCGAATACGAGCAGGTTGGGCGAGTGTGTGTGGATCACCGTGCCGACCTGCGGCCTGGCCCGGTACACCTCGGTGTGCATGGGCACGATCTCGGCGTTCGACGCCGCCAGGCTACCCTCGGCTACGGCCCCGTCAAGGCGCACCACCGCCAGGTCATCGGGCCCGAGGTCGTGCATCTGGCTCACCGCGGTAAGCAGCACCGTATCGGGCCCGATGCGTGCCGACAGGCTGGCGTGCCCGGAATGAGACAGCACCCCGGCGCGCCGCAACCTGACCGAGACGTCAACGACAGCGCGGCGGAGGGCCAGATGCGGCAGCTCGGCAGCCTCAGCACCCGTTGGCCGGCTGTGTGTGGTCATGACTGCCTCCCGAGGGCCGGCCATGCGCCCGCCCGGCGCCAGCGCCCGCTACAAAAGGTAGCGGCCGGCGGCTTCGGAGGTCGACACAGGCCCAGGTGACGTCCGAATGGGCAGATGACCCGGCGGCGCCCGGTTTGCGCGCAGGTGAGCTGGTACCAGCGGGGACGCGGACGACACCCAACGGCCGGTTGACGGCGATCGTCCAATGCCTGGGTACATGTCAGGCAGGAATCGCCTCGCGCTCCAGACGGCAGGAAATTCGTCGTACCCAGGCCGCTCCAGACGCCGGCGGTTGCCGCCAAGCATCGGTGCCAGCCGCCGCCGGACCCGGCGGACCAGCGCGGTCCGCGGTGTGGCAGCCTGGGCCACCGTCCTAGCTTAAACCGGGCCGCGTCCCCGGAGACGGTGCAGCGATGACAGGCTCGCGACAGTGGATTCTACCCAGACGACTGATGTGGCCCCGGACCCGGCTGGCGCAGTCTGAGAGGCGAGGCGACACGCGCATGTGGAAGGGGTGAGCTGATGAAATCGGACACCGAGATCAGGGATGACGTCATCAACGAGCTGCAGTGGGACCCGCAGATAACTGAGCCCGATGCCATCGGGGTGGCCGTCACGGACGGGGCGGTGACCCTGACCGGCCACGTCTTGACCTACGCGCAGAAGCTGGCCGCGGCCCGGGCCGCGGAGCGGGTCTACGGGGTCAAGGCCGTGGCCAACGACCTGAAGGTCAAGCTGTCCGGCGCGCCGCGGGACGACTCCGACATCGCCACGGCGATCGCGCACGTCCTGGAGTGGAACGTGCAGGTCCCCGAGGGAAAGGTGCACGCCCGGGTGCAAAACGGCTGGGTCACCCTCATCGGCGAGGTCGAGTACGACTTCCAGCGGCGCGAGGTCGAGCGGATGGTCCGCCAGGTCCGGGGAGTGACCGGCGTGACGGACCTCATCACCGTCAGGCCGCCGGCGAGCCCGGAGAGCGTCCAGGCCGTGATCGAGGACGCCTTCAGGCGCGAGGCGGAGGTCGACGCGCGCCACATCCGGGTTGAGGTATCTGATCACACCGCCAAGCTCTACGGGCACGTGCACTCGCTGCGGGAGGCGAGCGCGGCCAGCGCCGCGGCAGCCGCGGCGCCGGGGGTCGCCACCGTGGAGAGCCACCTCGTGGTCTCCCCGTAGCGCCGCCCATGCGCCGCTGGCGGCCAGGGACAGTAACGCAGGTGATGCTGACCCGGCCAGTCATCACCCTGGGAGGTGCGTGCCCGCAGCCCAGGGACCGCCGCTGAACGGTTACCCGCCAACTACCTACGGCGCGAACTGCTCGACGATACCGGTGTCATCGGTGCGATCTGGAGGAATTCGGTGACGTTGGTACCGGCCAGCCACCTGCGGCGCAGCGACCGGCGTTCCGCCTCGACCAGCCCGCCCCATATCCCGTAAGCGCCGATATCGGACGCGCGCCGCAGGGAAAGTTCCAGGCAATCCGCGCGTACCGGGCAGGCGGCGCAGACGGCGATAGCGCGGGCTGCCTGTTCCCGCGCCTTCGCCACGTCCAGGGTGACGGGAAACCATTCGTCAGGATCGACGCGAGAGCCAGCGCACCGGGCTTGCCGGTACACCCGGCCGGCGAGTTCACTGTCGGTCAATTCGCTCGGCTCAGGCGGTCTCAGGCAAGGCCGCGCGGTCATCAGCACCGGCTGCACCTCCTGTCATGCTCCTATCTCTTTCAGCTTCGTCGCTTCTCCTCCAGCCTCGTCGCCGCGCCGACGGTCCAAATCCCCTGACCGGATAGTTGATCAGGCGTGTTACTGCCTGTTGACCGTTGTGGCCCCTGGCTAACTCCCGGGCGCTGCTCCAGCGCCTCCGCCGGTACGCCGAAGCGGCCGAGGCCTATCAAGCCGTCCTCGCTCTGACCGGCAACACCAGCGAACAAGACTTCCTCGCCCAGCACGTCGTCTCTGCGCGGCAACTTGACGTTGTGGCAGGCCTCGCCCGGCAGCATCGTGTTCGCTCATGACGGTGGATCGGAGCCGGACGCCAGCCTCATGAAGCAACTGGACAGGCTGGTGCGTCCAGGGCGGAGGCCGGATACAGGTTCGTGACGGTCAGCGAAGTGGTGGCGGCTTCGGCGTAAGGAGGCGTCGCCGCCCGCTGCCTAACCCTGTACGCGGTTAGCGTGGAGCCGATCAGAAGGGCTTGCCGGTGTTGTCGCGAAGATCGCGCTGGCTCATGCTCGCGAACGCGGCGATGATCGCGGCCGCGTACCGGCATGGCGAACACGGCTCCCAGAGAGCGAGGAAGTGGCGGCTGGCGCGGAGCAGCTCGGCCAGGACCGGGACGTCGCCGGCGTGACAAGCTGGGTGACGCTCACCTGCCCGTGCTCGCAGGCCGGCATGTTCTGGTAGCGCGCGGCTGAGTGCTCCCGGCGCGTAGATGCCGGCGAGACGCAGGCGCGAGAGTCTGTCCGGCGGCCAGCCCCTGGCGGTTTGCGGGAGCCAATCGGTCGGCTGGTCAGCGGACGTCAGTCCAGACTGGCCGAGACGCTCCGACGGCACCGTCGGCGGATGACGCGGATGACGCGCCGACCCGTCCCCCGGGGAAGCGTGAGGCCGGCGGGGTGCGTCACCGGCTACCGGCCCGAAGTAGATCTCGGGCAGCCGGGATTTGCGTGAGCGTCAGCCGCGGGGACAGTGCGCGTCGGCGGCCGGCGTGAGCCAGCGCCCATCGGTAGGCCTTTTCATAGCCGGCGGCCATGGCCGCGGGGTGGAACCGGGTGAGGACGTCGTTGCGGCACGCGGCGGGATCGATGGCGTCGGCGGCGTTGATCGCGTCGGCTAGCTCGGCCGGGTCGTTGCAGACCATGCCGGTGACGCCGCAGGTCACGACTTCGGGCACCGAGCCCCGGCGCAGTGCTACCACGGGAGTGCCGCAGGCCATCGCCTCGATCATGACCATGCCGAACGGCTCCTCCCACTGGATCGGGAAGAGCAGGCATCGCGCCCTGGACAGCAGATCCTTCTTCTGCTCGCCGCCGACCTCGCCGAGCCATTCCGTATCGGGGCCGAGGCGCGGCTTGATCTCGGTCTCGAAGTAGGCGGTCTCGGCCGGCTCGGTGCACTTGGCGGCCAGCACGATCTTCCGGCCGGCGGCGCGCGCGGCGTCGATGCCCAGGTGCATGCCCTTATCCGGTGCGCAGCGGCCCAGGAACAGGACCCAGTCCTCTTTTTCCTCGCGGAACGGGAAGCCTTCGGCGTCGATCGCGTTGTGCACCGTGGCGCACCAGTTAAGGTCTGGTGCGGTCCGTCGCTGCGCGTCTGAGATGGCGATGAGCTGCACGCTGTCGCCGAGCTGGCGGTAGTAGTCACCGGCCTCGCCGGTGACCGGGCCGTGCACCGTGACCACGGTGGGGACGTCACGGCCGCGGGCCAGCAGCGGGCCGGCCAGGGAGTGGTCGTGGACGATGTCGGCGTCCAGCTCGGCCAGGATCCGGCCGGCCGCTGCGGCGTGTACCACCTCGGGCATCGGCTCTCCGATCCGGGCTCCTGGCGGGGTGTCGTAGGTACGCCGGAAGCGGGCGCGGGTCCCGTTGCGCCCCGCGCCGATGACGGTGACCTCGTGCCCGCGCGCGACCAGCGCGTCGGCCAGGCCGGCGCAGACCGCCTCGATGCCCCCGTAGCCTTGCGGGGGCAGCTCGAACCACGGCGGTGCGACCATGGCGATACGAAGCGGGCGAGTACTCATGATTCCTCCCTTCACATCTCGGCAGATGCACTCAGCCGCAGGGGCACGGTTCGCGGACCACCTGGACACCTTCCGGGATTCCGTCCACCTGCAGCTGTCCGTCGCGGACGTCAACTCGCACAGTGGTGCCGCCTAGGGGCACATCACGCACTTGCAGGGCGCCGAACCGCGGCGGCAGCGCGGGGTCGAGCCGGATCCGGCCGTGCGGCAGGCAGGGCTCGGCTCGCAGCAGCACCCGCAGCAGCTCGACCGGGGTGGCCGCGGCCCATGCCTGCGGCGAGCAGGCTGTCGGGTACGGGATCGGGCGCGGGTACTGCGACCGGTCGAAGCCGCACATCAGCTCCGGCAGCCGGCCGTCGAATTCTGCCGCGGCGTCCAGCACGGCGGACGCGACCTGCTGGGCGTGTCCGACGAAACCGTAGCGCATGAGGCCGGCCGCGATGATCCCGTTGTCGTGTGGCCACACGGACCCGTTGTGGTAGCTCATGGGGTTGTACGCGCCCATGGTGGCCGCCAGGGTGCGAACACCCCAACCGCTGAACATTTCCGGCGACAGCAGGCGATCCGCGACCGCGGCGGCCTTGTCCTCCTCCACGATGCCGGTCCACAGCAGGTGGCCCATGTTGGAGGCGAGCGAGTCGATGGGCCGTTTGCCGCAGTCCAGGCCGAGCGCGTACCAGCCGCGGGCGGGAAGCCAGAACCTCTCGTTGAAGTCTCGCTTGAGCCGGGCGGCCTTCTCCCGCCACTTCCGTGCGCCTTCCTGGTCTCCGGTTTCCTCGGCCAGCAGCGCGCGGGCGAGGTAGGCGGCGTAGACGTACCCCTGCACCTCGCACAGCGCGATCGGAGCCTCGGCGATCCGGCCATCGGCGAAGGTGATCCCGTCCCAGGAGTCCCTCCAGCCCTGGTTGATCAGGCCGCGGTCGGTGGCGCGCCGGTACTCGACGAACCCGTCACCGTCGCAGTCCCCGTACTTCTCGATCCACTCCAGGGCGCGGTCGGCGTGCGGCAGCAGCGCGTGCACCTGGTCGGGATCGGCGCCCCAGCGGCGCAGTTCGCCCAATAGCATCACGAACAGCGGGGTCGCGTCCGCCGTGCCGTAGTACACGTTGCCGCCCAGCGCCAGCGACGCGTCGCCGAAACGCAGTTCGTGCGGGATGCGCCCCGGCTGCTCCTCGGTGACGGGATCGAGCCGCTTTCCCTGGTAACGCGCAAGGGTCTGTGCGGTGCCAAGGGCGAGTTCGGGATCCATCGCGATGGTCATCAGCGAGGTGATGATCGAGTCGCGGCCGAACAGGGCCATGAACCACGGCGCGCCCGCGGCGACGGCCGCCCGGCCGGGCTGCCCGGGATCGAAGATCCGCAGCGCGCCGAGGTCGCTGCGGCTGCGTGCGAGAGTATGCCGCAGCGCGTCGTCTTCCACGACCAGACTAGGTCCCGCCGCTCGCCAGGCGGTCGCCCGGACCGCGGGGACCGACACTTCCACGGGCCGGTCCGGCGGGAATGACTGTGGCGGCTCCTCGCCGTCGACGACGGGCGAGACCTGCACCGTGGTTCGCCAGCTACCCCGAGCCGGGACGATCACGCGGAAGGTGATCGTGTCCGGGGATGTGAGGGCCCCCTCGGCGGCGACGTGTACCTCGCGGTCCTGATCCCGCCAGCGCCGCGCCAGCCGGAGCTCACCTCCACCGTGCTCGATGCTGTGGTGACCACGGCGGCGGACCATGCCCGCCTTAACTTCGAACAGGTCGGCGAAATCCGCCTCGACCCGGATCGTGAGCGTACACGCGGCGGCCTCCCGGCCCAGGTTGCGCAGGACGATGTCCTCGCGCATGCCAGCGCCGAGGAATCGCTGGCGCTCCACGAGCAGCGTGCTGTCAACCAGGCCGGCTTGAGGCCGGCCACGCCCCAGGAACGTCGCCCGATATGGAGCCTCCGTCATCACCGCGAGTGGTTCGACAGCCTCGTTGTCAAGCCGGAGTTGCCACGCGGACAGGATCCGGGTGTCCCTGAAGAACAATCCCTGCGGAAAACCCTGGCTGATGTCACCAGTCGGCTCACACAGGCAGAACGACGAACCCTCCAGCAAGGTAACCGTTCCGCCGCCGACCCGTACGGGTTCCCCGGTGAACGTCCAACCTTCCATCATCAGTCATCCTCCAGCGGCGGCAGCTGCCGCGATGAGCGTAGGGAAAGGGCCGCGGTAGCGTCGGCTGGCGAGTGCGGAACCGGCGAGGCAGGCGCCGCACGGACCGCAGTCACGCAACACGGCGCCTGGAGCGGGATGCGTGACCCACACGAGCGCCATCGCGCATCCCGCCTGCCCGCTCGGCTGCGGAACTGGCCGCCTTGCGGACCAGGGCCATGTCCTCAGTGACTTGCCCTCTGATGCGATCCCGAGGACTATCTCCGCAGGCCGGCTTAGGCCCGCACCTGCTCCCGCGGGCGGGCCGGCTCTGGACGGTGCTGCGCCTGCTGACCAGTCGCAGGGGTGCAGCGGCGCGCGGCGAGCGCGATCAGCGCCGCCGCGAGCCCGAGAGCCAGCGCGCCGACCCCGTAGGCGGTGCCTGCCAGGTGGAAGCCGCACAGCCGGTCAACGGAGAACGTCCCCGGCCCGGTGAAGCCGAGGGCCGCGGCCGCCACCGCGTACACCAGAGGGAGCTCGATCCCGCCGCTGGTGTTCCACACGCCGTTGCGCAGGTGGACGGCGGCGATCGCGGTCAGCATCACGCCGACGATCCCGGCTGCGGCCAGAGGGGTCAGCAAGCCGAGCATCAGCATGAGCCCGCTCACCGCCTCAGTCAGGCCCGCGAGCACCGCGGCCGCGCGGCCGTTCGTGAACCCGAGCGATTCCATGAACCCGGCAGTGCCATTGATCCCGTGGCCGCCGAACCAGCCGGACAGCTTCTGGGCCCCGTGGCCCGCGAACAAGGCACCAACGACAACACGCAAGATCATCAGTCCGACGGTCATCACCGTCACCTCCTCCGGTGCCGATGCGGCTGGCCGACGCGGATCCGGCCAGCCGGGGCCGCGAACGCCTGGGCAGATTCTCTGAAGGGGCCGGCTCTAGCGGGCCCCTTCTTTGAACCCCGGAGCAGCTGGTGGCTCTGGTGACCCAAGACACCGGGTCTCGCCAGCCAGCGTGCTCCCACCCCGACGGCAACGGCTGGCTTGTGCAGGAGGTCAGCCGAACGGAGACCGGGGCATGAACCGGACGGCGCCGAAGCGACACGGCGAAGCAGAAACAAGGGATCATCGGTCGAGCACGCCACGGCCGGTTCGCCCGCGGATCCGAAGCGCCTGGCCCGGGTCGCAGATGCCTGGCCGCAGCAGGCGGCTACAGGGCGCCTGGGCCAGGGCTGCGACCGGTGGATCTATCCAGCCTGCCTGTGCTCCGGCCTGGACACCGATGACCAGAAGCGCAGCGGATTCCGTTACCTGCGTTCCGCGTAATTCGGCGCGCCTAGAGGTACCAGTTGCTGGTCTGAGCTGGGGAAACGGCAGGGTGGCGGGCCGCGGGGCGTGTCTCTAGGGCTGGGCGGCTGGTGGGTGCGGGCCTGAGGTCAGGTTCCGGCTGTCAGCTCGTGGATCTTGCGGGGCGCTTCGACGCTGAGCCTGGCCAGCAGGTCCCGGGCGGGCTTGGACAGTTCGGTGCGCTGCCGGAATGTCCCGGCGGGCCCGGTGAAGGTACCCAGGTGGATCCGGCCGAGTTCGCGGCGCATCACCGGCCAGGTCTTCCCGGTCGCGTTCTCGGCGACGCGGATGAGCAGCAGCGCCAGCCAGCACAGCAGGACGTGGGCGCGGATCCGTTCTTCGAGCCTGTGGTAGACGGGCCGCAGGTCCAGGACGGATTTCATGTCCCGCCAGCCGCGCTCGACTTCGAGGAGCTGCTTGTATCCGACGGCGATGTCCTCGGCGGACAGCTGCGGGTCGGCGCAGCGCAGCAGGTACTTGCCGTCCAGGTTCTCTTCCGCCTTGGCCTTGGTCTTGTCGGTGCGGAGCAGCCCGCCGGGGGTGACGCGCAGGAACCGGTTCAGGCCTGGCATCGTCGAGATCTTCCCGCGCAGCTCGACCCGTTTGATGGCGGTCAGCTTGTCGGTGCCGGCGATGAGTTCCTCGAGCTTGCTGATCAGCTCGGCGCGGATCGCGGCGTCGCGTTCGGCGGCATCGGGGTTGTAGCAGATGACGAGCCGGTCGGTGGCGTCGGGGATCCGGACTTCCTTGACCTGCATGTTCCCAGCGACCTGCTGGTAGCGGCCCTGCCGGGACAGCGCCGCCTTGACCAGCGGGGACTCGGTCCGGAGCTTCTCCCCGATGATGTACCCGCCGGCGCCCTGCTGCAGGAACCGCCGGTTCCTGGCGGAGGAGAACCCGCGGTCGGCGACCCAGATGACCTTGCCGAGCACCCAGTCCCGCATGTC
>WNGK01001665.1_pt1 | contig 35373 bp, 33 predicted proteins | sample 5400601 | NCBI WGS metagenome assembly WNGK01 (sample SAMN13153376, study PRJNA577476) | soil metagenome | isolation source: 60 cm soil or saprolite under Garry oak tree replicate 1 | place: USA:California | collected 2016-06-15 | reverse complement strand
CGTCGGCAGGCGCGCTCGGCATCGGGCCGCTGGCGATCGGCGGCATCAAATACAAGACCGAGGCCGGGCTGTTCCAAAAACTGATCGCCGCGACGAAACCCGTGCATTTCGATTTTCGCGACGCCTTTGCGCTCGCGCGTGAGCTGAATGCCTGAGCAAGCCGCCGTGCTGATCGCGGCCGTGTCGGGCCGTGCGCTCGCCGCCTCGGCGCGCCGGGCGGGATTGGTTCCGCTGGTTGCCGATTGCTTCGGCGACGATGACACGCTGGCGTTGGCGCATGCCCACGTACATCTCGATCTCGATGCCGGGCGCGGCATCGATGCCGAGAAACTACTGCAGGGTCTGGAGCTGCTCGCCGCGTCGCATGATCCGATTGGGGTCGTATGCGGCACCGGGTTCGAGGATCGGCCGAGCCTGCTCGCCCGCATCGCGCGACGATGGCGGCTTCTCGGCAATGCTCCGGAAACGATTGCGCGTCTGAAGGATCCGGTATCCTTCGCGGCGCTCTGCCGCGACTGTGCCGTTCCGCATCCGCAGACGAGCATCGATCCGCCCACCGAGATGGCCGGCTGGGTCGCCAAGCGCGCGGGCGGCGCCGGCGGCACGCATGTGCGAACCTCGACCAATCGTAACGAAGACTGCGGCACGATGTACTACCAGCGTCGCGTCGCCGGCAGTCCGGTCTCCGTGCTGGTGCTGGGCAATGGCCGCTCGGCGATCATGCTCGGACTCAGCGCCCAATGGACATCAGCCGCAAAAGGCCGCCCGTTTCGTTACGGCGGCGCGGTTCGGCCTGCCGCGTTGTGTCCGCAGCTCAGCGCCGACTTGACCACTGCGGTCGAGCGTCTCGCCGCCGCGGTGCCGCTCACCGGCCTCAGCAGCTTCGACTTCATGGTCGGCCACGACGCGTTCTGGCTGCTCGAGATCAATCCCCGGCCCGGCGCGACCCTGGATATTTTCGAGCCGGACGAGGGTTCCCTGTTCGGATTGCATGTGGCCGGCTGCGAAGGCGTGCTTCCCGCGACACCGCCGAAGTTGGTGGGTGCGGCGGCGGCGTGCATCGTCTACGCTGATCGCGATATCCTGTCGGTGCCGGCATTGGACTGGCCGGCCTGGGCCGCCGATCGCCAAAGACCCGCGAGCTCGGTCAGAGCCGGAGATCCCTTTTGCACCGTGTTTGCCCGCGCGCCGGCCGCGGCCGAGGCCGGGCAAATCGTCAAGCAAAGAGCTGCGGCCATTCTGGCAATGCTGGATGCGCGTCTCCATGATGAACTCGCCGCGAATTAGCGTGAATGCCCGGGCGGCGGCGCTGATCGAGCAAGTGCGATCGGATTCGGCGGAGCTCCGCGTCGCCGTCGACAAAGGCGAGCTCGGTGAAATGTTGATCGACGCCGGGAGTCGATGCGAGGGCAGCATCGCCGCGGGTCTGCGCCTCGCTCGGATCTGCATGGGCGGGCTCGGAAGGGTCGAGATCACGGCCAGCGCCGAGACCCCGAATTGGCCTTGGACGCTGATCGTGCGCTCCTCGCATCCGGTCACGGCGTGCCTTGCCAGCCAATACGCGGGCTGGAAATTGTCGCACGGTACCGGCAAGGACGCGTTCTTTGCGCTCGGCTCCGGACCCGCCCGGGCGCTGGCGCGCAAGGAGCCGCTGTTCGCCGAAATCGCGTATCGCGACGAGGCGGAGACGGCGGCACTGGTCCTGGAGAGCAGCCGCCCGCCTCCGGCCGCAATCGTGAGCAAGGTCGCGGAGGACTGCGGGCTCGCGCCGGACCGCCTGCGCTTCCTCTATGCTCCGACCCAAAGCCTCGCCGGCGGCGTCCAAGTGGTGGCGCGGGTCCTGGAAGTTGCTCTGCACAAGACCCATGAGCTCAAGTTCCCGCTCGATCGCATCGCCGACGGCATGGGAGCTGCACCGCTCTCGCCGCCCCATCCGGACTTCGTCGTCGCGATGGGCCGCACCAACGACGCGATCATCTACGGCGGCCGCGTTCATCTGTTCGTGAAGGGGCCGGCAACCGACGCGCAGGAGCTTGCCGAACAGCTGCCGAGCCGGCGTTCGCGCGATTATGGCCGACCGTTCGCGGAGATCTTTGCGGGCTTCAACCGGGATTTTTATGCCATCGACCCGATGCTGTTCGCGCCCGCCGCGGTGATCGTCACCGCGCTCGAAACCGGCGAGAGTTTTCACGCCGGCGGTCTCGACCTGAGCCTGCTCGATGCCGCATTCCGGTGACGCGCTCGCCGCCGACGGCGGCACTTCCTCGCTGTCGATCGCGCTGGTCGCGGACCGGCCGGACTGGCACGTGCGTGAGCTCGGCAAGGCGCTGGCCGGCTTGGGCGCGCGCGCGGTTTGCGTTGAGCTCACCGCATGCGGTTTCGACACGCAAAACCCGTCCGGGCTGAACATCGCCGGGTTTCGCGACCGGCTGCCGAACGCGGTTCTGGTCCGCTCCATGGCGGGCGGCAGCTTCGAGGCGGTGACCTTGCGGCTCGGGATCCTGCATGCATTGCGCGAAAACGGCGTTGCGGTCGTCAACGATGCGCGCGCGATCGAGCGCTGCGTCGACAAATCGGCGACGAGCTTTGTGCTGGCGCGGGCCGGTATCGCCACGCCGGCGACCTGGGCGATCGAATCGGCGGAAGCCGCCGCCGCGATCGTGCGGCGCGAGACCGGCGCGGGCCCGCTGGTGCTAAAACCGTTGTTCGGGTCCCAGGGGCGCGGGTTGCGGCTGATCCGCTACGAGCACGATCTGCCGGATCCCGGAGTCGTGAAGGGCGTCTATTATCTGCAACGCTACGTCGGGGTCGAGCGCGACGGTTTTCGCGATTTTCGCCTGCTGGTCTCCCGCGGTCGGGTCGTCACCGCGATGATGCGCCACTCGATGAGCTGGATCACCAACCTCAAGCGAGGGGGGCGGCCGGTGGCAGCCGTGGTCGATGCGCCGATGAAGGCGCTCGCGCTCGATGCGGCGGCCGCAGTCGGCGCCGATTTTGCCGGCGTCGACATCGTGCACGATGCGGACGGGCGTCCGACCGTGCTCGAAGTCAACAGCATGCCGGCGTGGTCGGGACTGCAGAGGGTCACGAGCGCCAATATTGCCGCAATCCTCGCCGCCGACCTTATCGCCATCCTCGGCGCCCGGGTCGGGCGGGGAGCGGCCGGGTGAAGATTCTCTCCGAGCGCATCGCGGCGGCGTTCACGGCTTCGTGTCGCGACGAGATCCACGCCCCCAAACCGGGAAACGTGCATGTCTTGTCGCCGGCCGGCCGCAAAACGCCGGAGGATTTTCTGCGCAGCGCGGCGGCGGCGGCGGCGCCGCTCACCGCCCCGGGCACGCGGGTGGGCCGGCGCATTTTCGATGCCGTGGAATCCGCGCGGGCGGCGGTCGCCGCCCGCAACACCAATCTGGGCATCATCCTGCTGTGCGCTCCGCTGGCAGCGGCGGCTGAGAAGAACACGGCGGATCTGCCCGAGGCGGTCGCACGCGTGCTTCGGGAACTCGACGTCGCGGACACCGAGCTCGCGTTCCGCGCGATCGTGGCGGCCGCGCCCGGGGGTCTCGGCCGCGCCGAGCGGCACGACGTCTTCGGACCAGCGACCGTCACGTTGCGGCAAGCCATGGCCGAGGCGGCGGATCGCGACCGCATCGCGCGACAATACGCGGCGGATTTCGAGGACGTCTTCACGTTGGGGGAACCGGTTCTCGAAGCGGCCCTCGCCCGCGGCAACGAGCGCAAATGGGCGACGCTGTCGGTCTTCCTCGGCTTCCTTTCGACGTTTTGCGACAGCCATATCGTCCGCGAGCATGGCAACGCAATCGCCGAAGAGGTTCGGCGCGCCGCAGCGACCTTGCTGGAGCAGTTCAACGCCGCACGCGACCCCGCCGAGATCCTGCCGGAGCTGCTGGCGTACGATCGCTCGCTCAAAGCGCGATCGATCAATCCCGGCACCAGCGCGGACCTTACCGTCGCGACGCTGTTCGCGAATCGGCTACGGAACATCTTGCCGTTCGCCCGCAACAATGATTGACTTTGCCGAGCGGGACGAGCTTCCGCAGCTATCCGGCTAACCGGTCCGGCATCTCCTGTCGGACGCTGACAACAAGGGTAGCCATTCTGCCGGTCGACGGAGATCTCGCCGTCGGCGAGGCGTCGCTTTTCCTCGGGAGGAGTGTTGGCAAATGGCAAAGATCACGAAACTCTGCGTCGGTGAATCGCTCGTCGGCGACGGCAACGAGGTCGCCCATATCGATCTGCTGATCGGACCGCGCGGAAGCGCAGCCGAGACCGCATTCGCGAATGCCTTGACGAACAACAAGGACGGCTTCACCTCGCTGCTGGCGTTGGTGGCCCCAAACCTAGCCTGCAAGCCCTCGACCGTGCTGTTCAACAAGGTGACGATCAAGGGCGCCAAGCAGGCCGTGCAGATGTTCGGGCCGGCGCAGCACGCGGTCGCCAAGGCGGTCGCCGACAGCGTCGCCGAGGGTGTGATCCCGGAATCCGAGGCGGATGATCTATTCTGCTGCGTCGGCGTGTTCATCCATTGGGAAGCGAAGGACGACAAGAAGATTCAGGATTTCAACTATCGCGCCACGAAGGAGGCGATCGCCCGCGCGGTGGCGGGCGAACCCAGGGCCTCGCAAGTGGTTGCCCAACGCGACAAGGTCAAGCATCCGTTCGCCGCCTAGGCCGCAGTCGTGCGAGATCGGTAAGAACCAAGGAAGGGGGCTATGACCCCCTTCCGCCGGCGTAGGCACGGCTGCGGCGCAGCACGGCAATGTCTTGCCCGCTGAGTGTGCCGTCGTGAAGGCAGGAAGCGACGAGCGCTCCCGCAACGCCGGCGCGTGTGAGATCGACAAGATCGGCGGCGCCGCGAATGCCGCCGGCGGCATATAGTTTTCGTTTTCCCGCGGGAGCGCGGATCGCAGCGATGCGCGCAAGATCCGGGCCCGTGCCGCTGCCGACGCGCGCCAGCGTCATGACAATGACGCGATCGGGCCACGCGTCCGGCTCCCCTAGCAGCGCCGGGGCCCCGATAAAATCATCGCCGCGGAAATCGAGCGAGAGCACCACGCGCGGGTCGCCGGAGAGGCGCCGCAGGAGCGTGACATCCGTCTGCGTCTCGCTGCCGAGCACCAGATGGCCAAAGCCTGCATCGAGCCAATCGCGCGCCGCGGCGGGATCGGCGATGCCGCTGTCGACCCATAATTCCAAATCGAGCTCGGATCGCAGCCGGCGCAGCACGGCGCAATGGTCGCCAGTGCCAGCGATCGCATCGAGATCGGCCACATAGAATCGCTCGAAGGGGCCGATGCCCAGCAATCCACGCGCCACCTCGAGCGGATCGCTGCTGGGCGACAGCGGCGTGGTAATGGGCCGATAGCGCGCGCGCTCCCCCCTGCGGGCGCGCACGACCGATCCGGCCATCAGATCGAGTACCGGAATGACCTCCATGGTTCGCGTCTTGTCCAAGCGAGCGATGCCGGGTGTATTCTGCCCCGGACGCTATCATACGGGCGGCGCGGTCGGGACATGGCTTCCGTGGTCGGATGGGACATCGGCGGCGCGCATCTCAAGGCGGCGCGCGCCGAGGACGGCCGTATTGTCGAAGCGGTGCAGGTCGCATCTCCGCTCCGGCTGGGTCTCGGGGCGCTCGCGGAGGCTTTTGCGCAAGCCAAGCCGAAAATGGGCAAGGCCGATCGCCACGCCTGCACCATGACCGGAGAACTGGCCGACACGTTTGCGTCCCGGACCGACGGGGTCGAGCAGCTGGCGGCGGCAGCCGCGCGCGCGCTCGGCCCGCAACCCATTGTGCTCTATGCCGGCCGCGCGGGTTTCATCGCACCGCAAGCGGCGGTGCGCCACGTCGAGGACATCGCTTCGGCAAACTGGCACGCGACTGCGACGCTGATTGCGAAGCGTCAGGGCACCGCGCTGCTGATCGACATGGGATCGACCACGACTGACCTCGTTCCGGTTGCGGCGGGCGCGATTGCGGCGCGCGGCTATACCGATGCCGAGCGGCTCGCTTGCGGAGAGTTGGTGTACACCGGGCTGGTGCGAAGCTTCGTCATGGCGCTCGCCGAACACGCACCGGTCGCCGGCAGCTGGACGCCATTGGTCCGTGAGAATTTCGCCAACATGGCCGACGTTCACCGGTTGCTGGAGAGCTTGCCGGAAGGCGTCGACCAGATGCCGACCGCGGACGGCCGCCCCAAGACGCGCGCCGCCTCGCGCTCTCGGCTCGCGCGCATGGTCGGGCGCGATGCCCAGGACGGCCAAGATTGGATCGCGCTGGCGCGATGGTTCGCCGAGGCCCAGATCCGCAGCATCACCGACGCGATCATGCTGATCCTGTCCCGGGGAGATTTGCCCGCCGCGGCGCCGGTGGTCGCAGCCGGCATCGGCCGCGCCGTCATCGGCGAAGTCGCCCGCCGCTTCGGCCGAACCTGCATCGGCTTCGAGAATCTGCTCGACGCCGCGCCCGGTGCCCGCACGGGGGCCTCCCATTGCGCGCCGGCGGCGGCGCTCGCCTTGCTGGCGTCGCAGCGCGACATGGCGTTATGAGATCGCATATGCCTCACGGCTCGCTCCGGACACCTCTCCCCTTGAGGGGGAGGGAGCCAGCTGGGGGACGTCCTCAGCCAACGATTTTGGCCGCGGCTGTTGTTTTCGCCGCAGTGCTCTGGTCGTCCGCGGCGCAGGCGCAGCGGATCGACACCGAGCATCTGTTCGGATTCATGATCGGGACCGACGTAGGTGAGCGCGGCGACAAGGAAATCGAAGGCGAGACGGTGGCACGCTGGGGCAAGCGGCCCGGGTCCTATTTCGCTGCGGCTCCGGCGCTCGAAGCCGAGTTCGTGCCGATCGACAACCTTCGCGTTTCGGCAACCTTGTCCGCGGCCTATCACGAAATTTCCGGCATTGCCGGGCTGGACAACCGCCGCCAAGCCGCTTTCGATTCGATCGCGTTCGATCTGCGTTACCGGCTGATCGACCGGCAGCAGTCGGGATTCGGGCTCGCGCTCGACGTGGAGCCGCACTGGGGCCGCATCGATCCGACAAGCGGCGAGCCGGTCGACCGTTATGGCGCCGATCTTTCATTGTTGCTCGACAAGGAGCTGGTGCCCGATCGGGTGCTCGCGGCCTTCAACCTGATCTATCAACCGGAGGCGACGCACTCGCGCGTCACGCAAACCTGGTCGCGCGAGGCTGTGGTCGGGCCCGCCGCCGGACTGATGCTGCAAATCCAGCCTGGCGTTCTCATCGGCGCCGAGACCCGCTACGCGCGCGCCTATCAGGGTCTCCGGCTCGAAAAATTCGCCGGGCAGGCGCTGTTCTTCGGCCCGACCCTTTATGCCAGGCTGTCGAAACGCATGTGGGTCATCGCGGCCTTTAACCCGCAGATTGCCGGCCGAGCCGTGAATGTCCCCGGCTCGCTGGATCTTACCAATTTCGAGCGCCGTCAGGCCAAGGTGCAATTCGGGCTGGAGTTTTGAAGCGCTCGTTATCGCCTCAAAACGTCGCGCGCAGCCCCGCATAGACCGCGAGCGGCATGCCTGGCGCCAAGGTGCGGGGATCGGTCAATCCAAGGAACGGGATCGCAGTGGGATCGAAGAACGTCCCGAACGTGTAATAGCGCCGATCGAACAGGTTCTGCACCAGGCCGAACAGCTCGACGTGCTTCGATACCTGATAGGACGTGTGCAGGTTCACGACCCAGTAGGTCGGCACCTTTGGATTCTGGTTGGACTGGTCGCCCACGAGATATTGGCTGCCGACGACATTGAGATCCGCCCCGATCTTCCACGGCTCGGTCACCGCGTATTCGGCGCCCGCCTTGAAGCGATGCTGCGGGACTGCCGGAATATGATTGCCGGGAACGACGAAGATGTTTCCGCTGGCATCCGCCGCAGGATTGTTCGGTGACGACAACGTCAGCGGGCTTTGGAAGGTGGCGTCGATGAAGGTGTAATTGGCATAGGCGGTCCAGCGATCCTGCTTGTACGCCGCGCTGGCCTCGATCCCTTCCCGCCGCGTCTTGCCGCCGTTCTGGAAGAAACCGTGTCCGGCGATCGGGCTTGCTATGTTGATGATGTCGTCGGTGTTGCCGGTCCGGAACAGGCCGAGGCTCCAGTTCAGCCGACCGTTGCCCTCGCCAAAATCCAACCGGCCGCGCAGGCCCGCCTCGTAGGTGTGCGAGACCACCTGCTTGAGGTGTGGGTCCGACACCAGGAAATTGTCGATCAGGCACGGCCGGGTCGGATCGGCGCAGCCGAGCTCGAGCGGGGTCGGCGCGCGGTTCGCCTCCGAATAGCCCGCATAAGCAATGAGCTCCGACGCGATCTTGTAGGTCGCGCCGATCACGGGATTGAACCGAGAAAATCTTTCGTTGCCGTTGAGCGCAGCTCCAATCTCGTCCTGCAGCTTGATCTCGGCGACGTTGAAGCGCCCGCCGGCCGTCACCGCAAGTTTGGATGTCACGTCGAATGTGTCGGTGGCGTAAATGCCGGTATAGCGGGTCATCGCCAGCAGGCGCACCGGCGCAACGTCGCCGGCCGGCTGGTCGATGAAGACGCCGGTGCCGGTGACGAACAGGTCGTGGCCGATGGTGCCGAGCTCGCTGGTCCCTGTGAACTGCACGCGTCCGCGGTCGAGGCTGACGCCGACGACGAAATGGTTGTCGCGCTCGAACACGCGCTGGGTGCTGGTCGCTTGCACCGATCCGCCGAAACTGTTCGCATCAGTCCGGGTCCGATCGATCTCGCCGAACACGGTATTGTTGGGAAAGACGTTCGGCACAATCTGCCCATTTGTGTCGAATAGCGGCGTTACGTCATCGCCGAGGCAAAGATCCCCATGCAACGGACCCTTTGCGTTACAGGCCTGCACCTCCGCAGTGTTGCCGTCGACATGCCGCTGCCAAAATCCGCGATAGTAGATATTCCCCTGAAACGACAGCGTGTCGGTCGCCTTGTAGCTTCCATTCGCGGTGAGGAACGCGAGGTTGTTCTGCGTGGTCTGCGGCCAGGTATAGACGTTCTGCCAACGCCGGCTCAGCAGCTCGATTGGAGTAACGGTGATTCCTGAGAGGTTATTGGAAGCTCCGGTGAAATTGACGTGAAACTCGATCTTATCGTCGCGCACCCCCACATCGGCATACATCCGGCGCAGCTGGGAGGGCGAATGATCGCGCCAGCCGTCGTCATTGACCGCATCGGCGGTGACGTAGCCCGACCAATTGCCGTTCTGGCCGCCGGCTTGGCCGGCAGCGCCGCGCCGCCCGAACGAGCCCCCTCGCACCTCGCCCTCGACGCCCCGGTAGGTGAAGCCGTTCTTCATCTCGAGCGAGAGCGCACCGCCGAGAGCGTTAAGTCCATAGATCGGATTGTTGGGAACCAGCGTCACGCCCCGAATGGCCATTTCCGGGATCAGGTCCCAGTTGACCGTGTCGCCGAACACTTCGTTGATGCGCACCCCGTTCTGATAGACCGCGATGCCCTGCGGCGTTCCCAGCACCGGCGAGGCGGTGAAGCCGCGGTAATTCACATCGAGCTGGAACGGATTGCCGGTCTGGTCGCTCAGGCTGACGCCGGGCAGATGTTGCCCGATCGCCTGCAGCAAGTCCGGCGATCTCGCGTGATCGAGATCCGCCGCCGAGATGCTCTGGACGTTCGCCGGAACCTTGTCGCGATCGAGATCGGCCCGCGACAACGGGGACGATTCGACAACTTCGATAGTCGGCAGTTGAACCGCGGGAGCGGGAGCTTGTGCCCATGCCGCGGCGGGCACGAGCACGAGCATCCCTGCTGCAGTGACGCGAACGTACCCCGCCATCGCCCACCCCGGCACGCGCAACTCGGCCGGATGCTAGTGGAGGCGGGCCTTGGTGGCCACTCCCGGATGAGGGCCGCGCGGCACGCGCGCTGGGCGCCGGCAGACTTACTGGTTCTTCCCGGGCTCTTTCACCGCGGGACCGGATTTATTGCCGGGCATTCCCTTGACGCCGCTCTCATCGGCTCCGGCGGCTCCCGATGGCTTGGCGGCCGGACCGGATTTGCCGCCAGGCTTTCCAGGCGTGCCCGGCTTGGAAGTGCCCCCTGTGCCCGGGGCGTTGTCCTGGGTGTTTTGGCTGAGTTGCTGGCTGCTGCTCTGCGACCAGACCGGCTGAGCCGCCATCACCAGGCCCGCCACGGCGATTCCCGTGAGAAGGATTTTCATACGATGACCTCCTGCTGGCGTGTTGAGGAAAACGTCGAAGGCCGCGCGGACGTTCCGGACAGCCCGAGCGGTGATCGAATCCCGACGCGTCGCTCCCTTGGCCGCGATCCGCGAGCCTGCGTCGCCCGGCAGCGCACGCGGGACGCGCGCAACCGGCACGCAGGTATCAAGTTCCTCCGGGAGAGGCCGGGCGTGTTGGCGGCCGATGCAAGTGCCGAAATAAAAATAATTCAGGCCCGCTGTCAGGCAGCGGCATGTCGAGACGTACATTTCACCGCGGGAGTTTGATTGCCGCCATGCAGTCAAGTGGCCGGCGGCTTACCCGACGTTCTTGGCCTGGGTCGTGCTCTTGATGCAGAGCACTTTGACGCTCTCGTTTTCGGCCAATTGCTGGCCGATCGAAGTCCCGGCTACATATGCCTGCCCGTGCATGAAGCACGAGGCGGGCATCGAATATTGCTCCGGCACTTGGACCACGTGAACGGCGTTGTTGCGATCGCATTGGCGCAGATCGGGCGTCACCGCCAATGAGCAGATCAAGACCAGTGTCGTGAACAATGTACGCTCCTAGCTCCTCTGGCTCATGCTTGTACCCGAACCGTCAAGGCAGCCGCATGGTTCCAGCCTACATTCATGCAACTACATTCGCTGGGGTGCGGTGCGTAAAATTTGAATCCGAAATGCTGGAACTGTTTCGAGAATGAGATTCCGGAGCCATGCGCAGGCGGTTGCGCCTGGATCATCGGAACGCGACCAACCGATATGCTACGTGGATGTCGACATTTGTTGCCAGTGCGGCGCGATGGACGGAATCTGGGACGATCCCGACCTGATTTGCAAGATCCTGCGAGGGAGAACGAAACATGAAGGCCGCCGATCATTTTCGCGCCAGCGCGACAAGAGCCCGGAGGAGGCGAAGTTCTTCTGGTCCGGCGGTCCAATCGAGGTCGCGGAACGAACCTGGTTCCAATCGCGGTTCAGCGGCGTGACCGCGTTCGAGACCGATGAGGGCATCGTGCTGGTCGATTCCGGGATGGCGCCGCTCGCGCCCGCGCTCGCCGCGCTGCTGCGCGAGAAGACGGCGGCGCCGATCCACACTGCGATCTTCACGCATGGTCACTTCGATCATGCGTTCGGGCTCAAGGCGTTCCTGCAAGCCGGACAGCCGCAGCCGCGGATCGTTGCACAGCGGTGGATTCTGGGCCGTTTCGAGCGATACGAGCGGACCAGTCGTTACAATGCCGCCGTCAATGCCCGGCAGTTTGGCGGCAGCGCCGAGCGCGCGGAGCCGGGCGGGGAATACGACAATTTCCGCGGTCCGGAGCTGATGCCGGATACGCTGTTCGATCGCGAGCTCGCGTTTCGGGTCGGCGGACTCCAATTCCAGATCCATCACTGCCGCGCCGAGACCGACGACCACTGCTGGGTTTGGTGTCCGCAACGCTCCGTGGTGTGCTCGGGCGACCTGATCATCAACGCCGTGCCGAATGCCGGCAATCCGCAAAAGGTGCAGCGCTATCCCTGGGACTGGGCGGACGGCCTGCGCCGGATGGCGGCACTCGAGCCCGACAGCCTGTGTCCCGGTCACGGCGGTCCGGTCGTCGGCAATCGGGAAAAAATCCAGCGCATGCTGATCGAGACGGCCGAATATCTGGAATCGATCGTCGAGCAGACGCTTGCCGCGCTCAATGACGGTGCGCCGCCTCACACCGACATCGTGCATCGGGTGCAACCTCCGGCTTCGGGCTCGCCCTGGCTGCAGCCCGTCTACGACGAAGCCGAGTTCATCGCGCGCAATGTCATTCGCTTCTATGGCGGCTGGTGGAACGGACGCCCGAGCGAGCTCAAGCCCGCGCCTCGCGCAGCGCTGGCGGAGGAGATCGCGCGCCTCTGCGGCGGAATTGACGCGCTCTTGCGCCGCGCGCGGGAGCTCGCCCGATCAGGCGACATGCGCTTGGCCTGTCATCTCGCCGATTTTGCGCTCGAGTGCGGCCCGAAGAATGCCGCAGTCGGCGACGCGGTTGCGGCGATCTATGAAACGCGCGCCGATGGCGAGCCCGGCCTGATGGCCGAAAATCTGTTCCGTTCGGCCGCCGCCTATGCACGCGAGCAAAGACCTTTCCGCTAGGCGGCAGTTTTTGTGACCGCGGCTGAGCGGCACGCGTTCTTCACCTCCCCTTGAAAAGGGGAGGTCGACCGCGCAGCGGTCGGGTGGGGATCCGTCGCGACCCCCTCCCGGCTCGCTACGCTCGCCGACCTCCCCCCTTTCAGGTGGAGGTAAAGCGCGTCTACCTGCCTTAATGCTGATCAATAAGAATTCCTGCCGAAGCACCGGCATCGGAGCATCGCGGATCACTCCACGGTGATCCGCGCCGTCATGCCGGCCCAATCGTGGTCGGCGCAGGTCAGCTCGTACGAGCCGGCTCGCGTCGCGACGAAATACATGTCCTTGGTTTCCTGCGGCCGCACCACGATCCGCGTCGCATAGGCGCCCAGCACCTCCGGATTGTTCAGCTCGATCGCCTTGAAAAACTCCGGCGCGGAAAAATCATGAATCTCCGATCCCCGGTTCTCCAGGTGCAACCGATAGGCAACGCCGCGCCGAAAGCTGAGCCGGTCGGGAATGAATTCGTAATTCACCATGGTGACGACCACGGATTCGGCCTTCGTCCAATCCGCATCCCGCGAACTCCGATCCGGCGTTTGGGCGTCGGCGCAGCACAGAGCAGCCGCGAGCAGGAGTGCGGAAAGCCCGAGCCGAAGCTCGACGGCACTTCCCGCTCCGATCCTAGTGCAGCGCTGCATAGACCGCGGTTTCGAATTGCGCGAACAGCTCGAGCACTTTCGGATCGGCGAACGGGATGAGCTGCGTGAGGATGACGCCCGCCACGCCTTCGCCCGGATCGATCCAGAAATAGGTATTGCCCAGCCCCGCCCAGGCGAGACTCCCCGCAGTGCGGCCGCCGGGCACGCTTTCGGTGCTGATCATGAATCCAAGGCCCCATTTCTTGATCATGCCGGGAAAGAATTCGGCGTCGTTGGAATAGGGCGGCATGGCGGTCTCGAGCAGCCGCACGTCAAGGTCGCCGATGTGGTTCCGGACCATCAAGCGCACGGTCTCGGGCTCTAGCACTTGCGCGCCGTTGTGCCGGCCCTCGTGCAGAAACATCTGCTGGAACTTGAGATAATCGCCCGCGGTGCCGTACAGGCCGCCGCCGCCCATGTGGAATTCGGGCTCCTGCGGCAGCTCGAATTCCATTTGCTGCAACGATCCGTCGGGCTGGCGCGCGTGCATGCCGGCGAGCCGCGCGCGCTGGCCCGTGCCGAGCTTGAAGGCGGTATCCCGCATCCCGAGCGGGGCAAAAATGTTGTCGCGGAAATAGTCCTCGAGATTCTGTCCGCTGACCTTCTCGACCGCCTTGCCGACCCAATCGATGTTGATGCCGTAGTTCCATTTCTCGCCGGGGTCGAACAGAAGCGGCGTGGTGAGCGCAAGATTCTGGCAGCTGATGACCCCGGGGATTCCCATCCTCTCCTGGTAACGGATGAGGTCGGGGCTCCAGATGTCGTAGGCGAATCCCGCCGTGTGGGTCAGCAGATGTCGAAGCGTGATGTCGCGTCGGGCCGGGCGCAGCTTCGGCTCGCCCCCGGCGTCGAACCCTTCCAGCACCTTGGCGGCGGCGAGCTCCGGCAGCAGCTCCCGGATCGGTCGGTCGAGCTCGAGCTTGCCGCGTTCGACGAGCTGCATGGCGGCGGTCGACGTGATCGCCTTGGTCATGGAAGCGATCCAGAACACCGTGTCGACCGTCATGGCGGGGCCCGACGGCAGCGCGCGCTTGCCGAACGCCGCCTGATAGATCGGCCCCTCCCGGCTCGCCGCCATGGCAACCACCCCCGGCACCTTCGCGGCATCGGCCGCCTCGCGGAGCACCCGATCGGCTTGTGAAAATTCGCGCATGCATTTCCTCCCGCTGATTGGTTTGGCGGGAGTATCCGGCGATCCGGACGGGAACTCAATGACTGCGCGACATCGGCGAGCCCTGGCAGAACCAACCCCGTTGCAAGGTCACTTCTGTGCGCACTCGGTCGGGCGCTGGACGGGACCGCGCTTCTCCGGCGGCACCCGGCAGTCGTCGACCCGCTGATTGTCCGATGCCTTGTCGCCCAGCCGTTCTTTCCCGGTCGTCGCCGGGGTGGTGGCGGCCGCCATCACGATGCCGCCCTGGAGCTGCGCGTCGACCGGCAGGGCCGAGGCTGCAATCCAGATTCCGATCGCGGCAAACATTTGCAGCATCGCGGCTCTCTGCACTGACGTTGGTTGTGCCCGATGTCCGGTGCCCTGCAGCATTACCGTGATGTCTTCGGCCCGCCCACCCGATTTCGGGCGAGGCGGGCTTTATCCGCGACAGCCCGGGATCACAGCGAGAGCGCGTCGGAGCGCGTCGATCCATGGAAGCACAGGGAAGAGAGGAATTCCTGCCGGGTTTGGGGCTGATCGCGAAAAACCCCGAGCATGCGGCTCGTCACCATGGTCGAGGCCGATTGCCGCACTCCGCGGGTGGTCATGCATGCATGCACGCCTTCGACCACGACGGCGACGCCGTGCGGTTTGAGAATCCGGTCGAGCGTGTTGGCGATTTCCGCCGTCAACCGTTCCTGGATTTGCAGCCGGCGGGCATAGGCGTCGACGAGGCGCGCCAATTTCGAAATGCCGACCACGCGATTGCGCGGCAGGTAGCCGATATGCACGCGGCCCACGATGGGTGCGATGTGATGCTCGCAATGGGATTCGAAGCGGATGTCGCGCAACACCACCACTTCGTCGTAGCCGGCGACCTCCTCGAACGTCCGCTGCAAATATTCGGCGGCATCCTCGGTATAGCCCCAGAACCATTCCTCATAGGCGCGCACGACCCGGCCCGGCGTTCCGCGCAAGCCCTCGCGATCGGGATCGTCCCCGGCCCAGCGGATCAGGGTGCGCACTGCATCTTCGGCGTCGCTGCGGGAAGGGCGGAGATCCCGCTCCGGCTCGGATTCGGAGCCGCGGGCCGCGCGTCGATTGCCCATGTTCACCAGCTTGGTCATGCCGACCTCTCATGGATTTCGAAACACGAACATTGATTTCCGGGATCAAGAAAGGTTCCCGGCCAGCCCTCATAGCACGATCATACCGCCGTGATCCCGATCCCCGCCGGGTCTGGCAGGAGGATGAGACATCAGCGGGATGCATGCATCGGCTGCCGCGAGCGCATGACTCGGACAGGCATTGCCTCGGCTCTATTGCGTTCCGAGCGAGGCTGCGCTACGGTTCTGATCCGAACAAACGCCGTGGATGCGGCCCGAAAAGGTGAGGAAACATCATGACTTGGACCACCCCGACCCTCGTCGAGATCTGCATCGGCCTCGAGATCAACGGCTATCTGCCGGCCGAGTTCTGAGCAAGCCTTTCCGGCCGCTCTGCGCGGCCGGCGCCTGACCGCGGTCATTCTGGGCTCCGGTGCCGGCGGCGGCTATCCGCAATGGAATTGTCGATGTGACGTGTGTCGCTTGGCCTGGGAACGCGACCCGCGAGTGAGGGCGCGCACCCAGACCAGCGTTGCTATTACGGCCGACGGCAATCAGTGGATCATCCTGAACGCCGCGCCGGACTTGAAATCCCAGCTCGATCGTACCCCGGCGCTGCACCCTCAGGGCGGCTTGCGGAGCAGCCCGGTCAAGGCCGTGGTGCTGACCGGAGGTGAAGTCGATCAGATCGCCGGGTTGCTGACGTTGCGCGAGCGCCAGCCGTTTGCGCTTTGCGCGACTGCCGAGACTCTGGACCTGATCGAGGCCAATCCGATCTTCGGCGTGCTGGCCCCCGCCCTGGTGTCGCGGATTGCCGTGCTCCCGGGCGTGGCGTTCGGCCTGCCGGGCGGAATCGAAGCGGAAATGTTCACGGTCCCGGGCAAAGCGCCGCTCTACGTCGAAGGCGATGCGCCGGAGATCGGCGGTGAAAGCGGGGTCAGCGTCGGCATCGAGGCTCGCGCCGGAAAGTGCCGGCTTGCGTTCGTGCCCGGCGCCGCCGCGATCACGCCGATGCTCCATGCGCGGCTTTCCCGCGCCGACGTCGTCTTGTTCGACGGTACGCTGTTCACGGACGACGAGATGATCCGCAAAGAAACCGGGACCAAGACCGGACGCCGCATGGGACATTTGCCGATCGACCGCGCCGACGGCTCGCTTGCAAGCCTTGCCGGAATTCCCGGCCGGCGTATCTACATCCACATCAACAACACCAATCCGGTGCTCGTGGATGGTTCGCCCGAGCGGCGCCGGGTCGAAGCGGCCGGATGGGAGATCGCCGAGGACGGAATGGAGATCGTGCTGTGAAGCTGCTCTCCGCCGACGAGCTCGAAGCGCAGCTGCGCGACATCGGCGCGCGCCGCTATCATCGCCTGCATCCGTTCCATCGCATGCTGCACGGCGGCGAGTGCAGCAAGGGCCAGGTCCAGGCCTGGGCGCTCAATCGCTATTATTACCAGGCGATGATCCCGCTGAAGGATGCGGGCCTGATCGCCCGCTGCGAGGATCCGGCGCTTCGCCGCGAATGGCGCAGCCGTCTGGTCGACCATGACGGCACCGCCGAGGGCGAAGGCGGCATTGCGCGGTGGCTGAAGCTCACCGGCGGATTGGGGCTCGATGCCGATTACGTAGTCTCGATGCGCGGGATCCTGCCGGGCACGCGGTTCGCGGTCGACGCCTACGTGCGGTTCGTGCGCGAGCGCTCGCTGCTGGAGGCGATCGCGTCCTCGCTCACCGAGCTGTTCTCGCCGGCGATCATCGGCGAGCGCGTCGAAGGCATGCTCAAGAACTACGATTTCATCACGCGGGAGACGCTGGCCTATTTCGAGAAACGACCGCCGCAGGCGGAGCGCGACTCAGGCTTTGCTCTCGCCTATGTCAAGGCCAACGCCGTGTCACCCGATGCCCAGCAGGCGGTGCTCGCCGCGCTCGAGTTCAAATGCGACGTGCTGTGGGCGATGCTCGATGCGCTCTATCATGCTTATGTGGCGCCGAAGCACGTTCCGCCCGGTGCCTTCGAGCCGAAGGAGTGAGGGAATGCAGGGCCGGGCCCGCGGACGCGCTTTACCCCCACTTCAGGGGAGGTCGATCGCGCAAGGCGCGATCGGGTGGGGTCGCCCGCTCTCACCCCACCCCGGCTCGACGCTGCCCGCGTCTCGCCGACCCTCCCCCTTCGGGGGGATAAGCGCGAGCCCCGGAACACACTCCTGTGAGGTAACGTGACTGAGACCTCCTCGACCCCAACCCTGCTGCCAGACGCGAAGCCGCGGCTGCCGCGCGGCGTGCGTCTCGTGCATAACGAGGCGCAGGGCGGGCTGGTGCTGTTGGCACCGGAGCGGGTGTTCAAGCCGGACGCGGTCGCCATCGAGATTCTCAAGCGCTGCACCGGCGAGGCCACGCTCGAGGCGATCGTCGATGACCTGGCGAAAACCTATTCGGCGCCGCGCGAGCGCATCCTGGCCGACGTCTCGGCGCTGCTTCGTTCGCTGGCAGACAAGAAGCTCCTGGAGCTCTGATCCATGACCGCGGCGGAAACGATCTTCAAACCGCTTGGGCTGCTCGCCGAGCTGACCCACCGCTGTCCGCTCGGCTGCCCGTATTGCTCGAACCCGATCGCGCTCGACCGCGACGAACTCGATGCCGCGACCTGGGCCCGAGTGTTTCGCGAGGCGGCCGACCTCGGCGTGCTGCAGGTACATCTCTCCGGCGGCGAGCCGGCGGCGCGGCGCGACCTTGCCGACATTACCGCGGCCGCGCACGATGCCGGCCTCTACACCAACCTCATCACGTCCGCGGTCGGCCTGACGCCGAAGCGCTTCGCCGCGCTCGCCGACGCCCGGCTCGACCACGTGCAGATCTCGATCCAGGACCACGAGCCGAATTCGGCGGACCATATCGCCGGTTACGCGGGCGCCTATGAACGCAAGCGCACGCTCGCCGCCGAAGTCGTGCGGCACAAGATCCCGCTCACCGTCAATGCGGTGATGCACCGGGCCAACATCGATCACGTCGCCGAGATGGTGGAGCTGGCGATGGAGCTCGGCGCGAGCCGGGTCGAGATCGCGCACGTGCAATATTACGGCTGGGCGCTGAAGAACCGCGCGGCGCTGATGCCGACGCGCACCCAGGTCGAGCGCGCCGTCGCAGCGGTCGAGGCGTTGCGCGCGCGCCACCAGGGTCGCATCGTCATCGACGCGGTGGTGCCGGATTATCATGCGCGGTTTCCAAAGCCGTGCGTCGGCGGCTGGGGCCGGCGCTCGCTCAACGTGACGCCCGTCGGCAAGGTGCTGCCGTGCCATGCGGCGGAAAGCCTTCCGGGCCTCGAGTTCTGGTCGGTGCGCGAGCGCTCGCTTGCGGACGTCTGGGAGAACTCGCCGGCATTTCGCGCGTTCCGCGGCACCGATTGGATGCAGGAGCCGTGCGCGAGCTGCCCGCGCCGTTTTGAGGATTTCGGCGGCTGCCGCTGCCAGGCGTTTGCGCTCACCGGCGATGCGCGCGCGACCGATCCGGTCTGCCAGTTTTCACCCAAGCATGGGCTGGTGGCGGCCCTTGCCGAGGAGCAGCGCCAGGAGCCTTATGTCTACCGGCGTCTCGAACGCGAGCGCGCCGCCGATCCAGCCTTGTAGTCCGCATGGAGCGAAGCGGAATGCGGGTTCTCGGATTTCGCTCCGCTCCATCCGGGCTGCGAATGCACCATGCAGGGAGGAACTGATGATCAAGGTCACCATACTTTATCCGAGTGACAAGGGCAGCAAGTTCGACATCGATTATTACTGCAAGAAGCATATGCCCATGGTGCAGCAAAAACTCGGCGCCGCCTGCAAGAAGATCGCGGTCGAACGCGGCCTCGAGGGCGGCGCCCCCGGATCCAAGCCGGGCTTCGCCGCCATGGGCCATCTCTATTGCGATTCGGTCGAGGCGTTCCGCGCCGCCTTCGGACCGCACGCCAAGGAGATCATGGCCGACATTCCCAATTACACCGACATCCCGCCGACCATTCAGATCAGCGAAGTGAAGGTCGGCTAGGCCGCTCCGCGCTGAATTTCCGGTAACTCACCGAACCGCCGGTCGGCGCGCCGGCGCCGGCCGGATTTTGATTTTTAGCAAAACCGAGGCGTCGCGGCCCGGTTATGAGTATTCGCTGCCGCTCGCCCTGCATTCCTCAACCCAAACGGAACCATTGTCATGAACTCGCCCGTGCTCCTACTTGCCGCTTTCCTGGTTTGGCTTGCGACGCCGTCCTGGGCCCAACACCAGCAGCATGGGGCGTCGCCGGCTGCGCCATCCGCGTCCCAGATGGCGCAGGCGCCGGCACCGCCCTCGCGCGCCGCACCTGTGGCCGCTCCCGGCGCCGCTGCTCACGGCGACATGCACGCTCCGACGGTTTTCACGTTTCGCTCCGGCATTGCCGAGGGCCGCATGGTTTTTCTGGGGGTCGGCGGCGACATCAACGCCAAGGTCAATCCCACCCTGGTTGTGCACGAAGGCGAGGTAGTCCAGATCAATCTCATCAACGGCGAAGGCGCCGAGCACGACATCGTCGTCGACCAATACGGCGTGCGCTCGGACCGGGTGGTCGGCAAAGGCGCGAGCAGCATCATATCGTTCACGGCCGACCGTACCGGCGAGTTCATCTACTTCTGCTCGGTGCCGGGCCATCGCGACTCCGGGATGCAGGGCCGCATCCAAGTCGTGCCCGGGCCGCGCGCCGCAGGCGTGGCAACCGCCCCGGATATCGTGCGCGATCCAACCGATCTGCCGGGGCCGCTCCACTCGCGCCCGCCGCAGCTGGTGCGCGTCGATCTCGATACGGTCGAGCTGGTCGGCCAGCTCGACGACAAGACCCGGTACAATTACTGGACGTTCAACGGCAAGGTGCCCGGCCCCTTCCTGCGCGTGCGCGTCGGCGACACCCTCGAGGTGCACCTGAAGAACCACGACGACAGCGTGATGGTGCATTCGGTGGACTTCCACGCCGCCACCGGTCCGGGCGGCGGGGCAATGTTCACGCAAACCGATCCCGGACAGGAGAAGATCGTCACCTTCAAGGCTCTCGTGCCCGGCCTGTTCGTCTATCATTGCGCCACGCCCAGCGTGCCGCACCACATCACCAATGGCATGTACGGCCTGATCCTGGTCGAGCCGGAAGGCGGGCTGCCCCAGGTCGACCGCGAGTTCTACATCATGCAAGGCGAGCTCTACACTGCCCAGCCGTTCGGAACCCAGGGCGACCAGGAGATGGACTACGAGAAGCTGATCTCCGAGCGGCCGGAGTATTTCCTGTTCAACGGGTCCGTCGGCGCTCTGACCAAGGGGCATCCGCTGCGCGCGCGTCCCGGCGAGACGGCGCGGATCTTCTTCGGCGTGGGCGGACCGAACTTCACCTCGTCGTTCCACGTCATTGGCGAGATCTTCGATCACGTCTACGAAGGCGCGAGCCTCGGCGCGCCGCCGCTGACCGGCGTGCAGACCGTGTCGGTGCCGCCCGGCGGCGCCACCGTCGTCGATTTCAAGATCGACCGACCGGGTCGCTACACCATCGTCGACCATGCGCTTTCGCGGCTCGAACGCGGCCTCGTCGGCGCGCTGATCGTCGATGGGCCGATGGACGATGCGATCATGCACCAGGGTCTGGCGAAGCCGTGACCGCGGGCCACACGTCGCCATCCCGCGGGGCTCAAGCCTGATCCCGGCGAGGTTGCGGTAAGTCGGTTCCTTCGCGTGTCGGCTCGCGTCGCCACGCGCGCTGGTACCGGTCCTGCGCGCTCACCAGCCAATAAACGGCGCCGAGCGCCAGGATCGCCGCCGCCAGCGCGAAGAGGTGCAGCGCCTCGGTGGTGGCGATGTCGAGGATGAGCAGCTTGCGCACGACCGCCAACAGCGCGATCAGGATCACGCTGCGGACCTGCACCACGTTGTCCCGGCGCTCCGCCACTACGAGCAGGGATCGCTTGAACTCCAGCGCGATGATGACCGTGAAGATCATCCCGAAGATCGTCTGAAAAACCGAATAGTCCGTCGGATCGAACGAGCCGGAAACCACGATGCTGAGCGCGACCTTCAGCATCAGGTTCCATACTGCGAACACGACCACGACGGCGATCAGTCCGGTGAGGATGAGCACGACGATGTGCTCGAATTTCTGGTAGAGCGTCAAAACGCTCCAGCGGGCACGGGCCGCGGCGAACTCCTGCTTCAGCCGCACGTCACACCTCCTGAATGCACCTGCCGGACCCGCTGGGCGCACAGCCTGATGTCAGGCGAGAAAAGCGCGCGGGACAACGCCGCCCCGCCAACCGGGTTTCGCCTTCTGGCAAGGATTCCCGGCGGCGCTGGGCGATTAGGTCATCGCCAGCGGCATCTTTCGCTTGGGCGCGGGGAAGGCACGATCGAGATCTTCGAGATCCTGCTCGCCGAGGCGCACATCGAGCGCGGCGAAATTCTCGCGCAAGTGGTCCGGGCTCGCCGATTTCGGAATGGCGATGACGTTGTTTTGCCGTGCGAGCCACGCAAGCGCCACCTGGCTGGGGGTCGCCCCCAGTCGTTGCGCGATGCGCCCGACTTTGCGCGAGCGCGCCAGCTTGCCCTGATCGAGCGGCGAATAGGCCATGATTGGGATCCGCCGCCGGCGGCACCAGGGCAGCAAATCGTGCTCGATGCCGCGGCGCTCGAGGTTGTACATCACCTGGTTCGCCGCGACCGCCGCGCCGCCGGAAAGCCCAAGAAGCTCCTGCATGTCGGCGACGTCGAAATTGCTCACGCCCCAGTGGCGGATTTTTCCCGCGCACGAGCGCCGTGAACGCTTCGACGACTTCCGCGAGCTCGACTTCCTCCACGCGCCAGTGCAGCAGGTAGAGATCGATGCGGTCGGTTTCGAGCCGCTTCAGGCTGCGCTCGCAGGCTTGGATCGTGCCGCGACGCGTGGCGTGCTCCGGCAGCACCTTGCTGACGAGGAAAACCTTGTCGCGCCGGTCCGCGATCGCCGCGCCGACGAGCTTCTCGGCGCCGCCGTCGCCGTACATTTCCGCGGTGTCGATCAGGTTCATGCCGAGATCGAGGCCGAGGCGCAGCGCCGCAATTTCCTCGTTGCGCCGCCGGCGATCTTCGCCCATGCCCCAGGTGCCTTGCCCGAGCGCTGGCACGGTCTCGCCGCACGGAAGCTTCGCCAGCGGAACGGGCTGCATGGCGTCGATCTTAATACAAAAAAGGCCGCTGGCTCTGCGTCGTCATGCCTGCCTCGGATCAAGTCCGGGGGAGACGTGGATGGCCGGGACGAGCCCGGCCATCCTGGGAGAAGAGATCACGTCGTCGGCAGTATGAAGGCCAGAATGCGGCCGCGGCTGTAGACCGATTCCGCAACCCTATGGCCGTGATTGCCTGAGATCACTTTCACGTTGCCGTTGGGCAGCACGCCGCTGACCACGCCGACGTGGCCGCCGCCCTGCCGCGCCATGACGGCGACCGCCCCGACCTGCGGGCCGGAGAGGCGGCGGCCGTAGCGCGCGAACGACAGCGCGAAATTCGAGCCGGTGCCGCGATGGCCGGTGCGCTCCAGCACCAGGTTCATGAATCTTCCGCACCAGTCGTGCGCCCAGCCGGTGGGATTGCCGCCGAGATAGCGCCGCGCCTCGGCCACGAGCGAGGAGTTGCCGCTCGATCCGGTGCTCCCGGTTGACGCGGTCCGGTGCGCGCGGCGGGCGGACGCGAAGCGCCGGTGCCCGAACCGCGCCAACCGTCGGCTGCCGTGCGCGTGCCGAACGCCGGCGCCGTGGCGCGCATGCTGGCGCATCTGCGCGTCGCGGCCATCGCCGACAGAATGGTGGGAAGGTTTGGCGAGCGCCGGCGAGACCAGGCTCGCCGAGGCAACAACGCCGGCGGCAAGCAGGGTTTGTTTCCAAGCAAGGTTCATGATTGTACTCCGGTTACGCAACTCGACGCCCCGGAGCGGACTTGCGCGATGGAATGCGGCCATGCGGTGGCAGCAAGCGCCATCAGGATCTGTCAAGAACAGGCAAATAGAACGATTCGTGCGCTGATTGCGCGTCAGCGGTCATGATCTTGCGAATAAACTCTTGTGAAAGTACGAAAGCAACCAAATAGGCTGTCATGCCCATTCAGCATTGCTGCTATGGAGAAATAGCGGGTGTCGGTGCGGACCAGGCATCGGTCCGGCACCAAGCAACTTCGTCAGAGAGTATTGACGGATGACGGTCGGCCCCCCTACTCCGCCGCCTCTCTTACCGCGCCGACCCGCTCCACCTTCGCGGCGCAGAATTTGAATTCCGGGATTTTGCCGAACGGGTCGAGCGCCGGGTTGGTCAAGAGATTCGCGGCGGCCTCGACATAAGCGAACGGGATGAACACGACGCCGTCCGGGATGGCGTCGTCCTGGCGCGCGTAAAGCTCGACGGAACCGCGCCGCGTGGTGACGCGGATGCGGTCGCCCGGGGAAATTCCGAGCTTTGCGATCTCGCCGCGCGAAAGGTTCGCGACTGGGCCCGGCTCGAGCGCATCGAGCATCGAGGCGCGGCGCGTCATCGCGCCGGTGTGCCAATGCGGCTGATCGGGCGCGTCGGACGGATAGATCACGGCGCTCTCGCGGAAAATCCGGTCCCAGGAAATATTGTCGAGCGAGGGCATCAGCGACGCCATCTCGGCATAGATCTCGCGCGGGTGCGCGTAATTCCAATCAAGCCCCATGCGGCGCCCGATCTCCTGGGTGATCCACCAGTCGGCCTTGGCCTCTCCCGGCAGCGGCAACGCCTGCCGGCCCATCTGCACCTGGCGATTGGTGTTGGTCACGGTGCCGTCCTTCTCCGGCCATGCGGAGGCCGGCAGCACCACGTCGGCATGGAACGCGGTCTCGGTCAGGAACAGATCCTGCACGACGAGATGCTCGAGCTTCGCCAGCGCCTCGCGCGCGTGATTGAGATCGGGATCCGACATCGCCGGGTTCTCGCCGAGGATGTACATGCCCTTGATGTCGCCGGCCTTGATCGCATTCATGATCTCGACGACCGTAGCCCGGTGCCGGGCCGGCCGATCTGGCCGCACATCAGCGCGAGCGCGATCAGGCAACGCGCGTTGTCGGTGCCGTGGACGTGCTGCGACACGCCCATGCCCCAGAAGATGATCGCCGATTTCGCCCGCGCGTAGGTGCGCGCCACCGTGCGGAGCAGGTCCGCCGGAATGCCGCAGATCGGCGCCATCTCCTCCGGGGCGAAATCGCGGATGTGCTCGGCGAACGCCGCAAATCCGTCGGTGTGCGCCTGGACGTATTGCTTGTCGTAGAGCCCCTCGGCGACGATGACGTTGAGAATGCCGTTGAGCATGGCCACGTCGGTGCCGGGTTTGGCCTGCAGCATGTGGGTGGCGTGGCGCTTGAGCGCCTGGCCGCGCGGATCCATCACGATCAGCGTGGCGCCGCGCTTGGCCGCGTTCTTGAAATAGGTGGCGGCGACCGGGTGATTTTCCGTCGGGTTCGCGCCGATCACGATAATGACGTCGGAATTGGCGCATTGGGCGAAGGTCGCGGTCACCGCGCCCGAGCCGATCGTCTCCATCAGGGCCGCGACCGAGGAGGCGTGGCACAGCCGCGTACAATGATCGACGTTGTTGTTGCCGAAGCCGGTGCGCACCAGTTTCTGGAACAGATAGGCTTCCTCGTTCGAGCCCTTGGCCGAGCCGAAGCCGGCGAGCGCGCGATCCCCGTCACGATCGCGGATTTGCTTGAGGCCTCGGGCGGCGCGGTCGAGCGCCTCCTCCCAGGTCCCCTCGCGGAAATGCGTCCACGGGTTGGCCGGATCGACCGTATCGTCGGCGCGCTTTTTGACGCCGTCCTTGCGGATGAGCGGCTTTTTGAGTCGGTGCGGATGGTCGATGTAGTCGAAGCCGAACCGGCCCTTGACGCACAGCCGGTTCTCGTTCGCCGGCCCGTTGCGGCCGGCGACGTAGAGGAGCTTGTCGTTGCGGATGTGATAGGTGAGCTGGCAGCCGACCCCGCAATATGGGCACACGCTCTCGACCGTGCGGTCGGCGACGCCGACCCGCACGTTGCGCTCGTCGACCACGCTCGCCGGCATCAGCGCGCCGGTCGGGCAGGCCTGCACGCATTCGCCGCAGGCGACGCAGGTCGAGCGGCCCATGGGATCGTCGAAGTCGAACACGATCTTCTCAGCCGCGCCGCGCCCGGCCATGCCGATGACGTCGTTGACCTGGACCTCGCGGCAGGCGCGAACGCAGAGATTGCACTCGATGCAGGCGGTAAGATTGACCGCCATGGCCGGATGGCTGCGGTCGGGCGCGGGTATCTCGCGCGCCGGGAACCGGCTCGCATCGATCTGGATGCGATCGGCCCAGTTCCAGAATTTCGAGATCGGGTCGGGCGAGTGCTCACGCTCGGGCTGGTCCGAGATGAGCAGCTCGAACACCATCTTGCGCGAGGCCTTGGCGCGCTCGGACGCGGTCTTGACCTTCATGCCGGCCGTCGGCTTGCGGATGCAGCTTGCGGCGAGCACGCGCTCGCCCTCGACCTCGACCATGCAGGCGCGGCAATTTCCGTCGGGCCGGTAGCCGGGCTCGGGCGCATAGCATAGATGCGGAATGTCGACGCCCAGCCGCCGCGCGACCTGCCAGATTGTCTCGCCATCGTGCGCGACGACTTCGCGGCCGTCGAGCACGAAGCTGATGCCCTGTGACTCGCGCTCGCTCAGGCGGCCCTTGCCGCCGCTTTTCTTGTCGTGACCGTAGCCGAGCGGCGCTTGCGGGCGCTTCTTCTCGCCGGATCCGTTGGTCGTGCTCATCACTTCATCTCCGCCTGCCAGCACCTGTGGTGCGGAGAGTGCACTCGACGGCAGCAGTGGTCTCCCCTCTCCGTTGGGTAAAGGTCGGCCGCGCGGCCGGGTGAGCGGGTTCCGACCTAACGATAGGTCCGCTCCCCCTCACCGCACCCTCTCCCCGACGGGGAGAGGGAGACCACGGCCTGAGCGAGCCGCTCCATTCCGCCACCGGTCTGCAAACAATATAATTCAACGCCATCACCATTGCCCCAAAGGCTGCGCCAAATCGTCCCGGAAATACTTGAACACGCAGAGCAGCGGATTCGGCGCGGCCTGGCCGAGGCCGCAGATCGAGGCGTCGCGCATCGCCTGCGACAATTCGGTCAGCAGTGCCTCGTCCCAGGGTCCGTTGCGCATCAGCTTGACGGCTTTCTCGGTGCCGACGCGGCATGGCGTGCATTGGCCGCAGCTCTCGTCCTCGAAGAAGTGCATGAGATTGAGCGCAACCGCCTTGGCGTCGTCCTTGTCCGAGAGGATCACCACCGCATGGGAACCGACGAAGCAGCCATAGGGTTCGAGCGTGCCGAAATCGAGCGGCAGGTCCGCCATCGAGGCCGGGAGAATGCCGCCGGAGGCGCCGCCCGGCAGATAGCCCTTGAAGGCGTGGCCCGGCAGCATGCCGCCGCAGAACTCCTCGATCAGCTCCCGTGCGGAAACGCCGGCGGGCGCCAACTTCACGCCGGGCTCGCGCACGCGGCCGGAGACCGAGAAGCTGCGCAAGCCCTTGCGCCCGCGCCGCCCTTGCGAGGCAAACCAGCTCGCGCCCTTCTCGACGATGTCGCGCACCCAGTAGAGCGTCTCGACGTTCTGCTCGAGCGTCGGTCGGCCGAACAGGCCAACCTGCGCCACATAGGGCGGACGGTGCCGAGGCAAGCCGCGCTTGCCCTCGATCGATTCGATCATTGCGGATTCTTCGCCGCAGATGTAGGCGCCGGCGCCGCGGCGCAGGTGCAGCTTGATATGCGGCAAAAGGCCCGCCTGCTCGATGTTTGCCAGTTCCCGCTCGAGCATCAGGCGGATGCCCGGATATTCGTCGCGCACGTAGATGTAGGTCTCGGCCGCCTCGACCACCCAGGCGGCGATCAGCATGCCTTCGAGAAACCGGTGCGGGTCGCGCTCGAGATAGAAGCGGTCCTTGAAGGTGCCGGGCTCGCCCTCGTCAGCGTTGACCGCGAACATCCGGGGCTTGGGCTCCTGGCGCACGATCGTCCACTTGCGCCCGGTCGGAAATCCGGCGCCGCCGAGTCCGCGCAGATCCGCATCGCCGACCTGTGCGATGATGTCCTCGCGGGCGCGCGCGCCCGACAGGCAGGCTTTGAGCAGGCCATAGCCGCCTTGCGCGACATAATCGTCGAACGAAGCCTGCGGCTCGACCGCATGGGCGTGCGCAGGAGCTTTCGCGGCCGCCGCTATCTTCTCGGCGGTCGCGTGCGGGACCTGCTCGTGTCCGACGGCGGCGACCGGCGCGCGATCGCAGGCCCCCATGCACGGTGCCCGCAGCACGCGGACGTCCGGCGCGGAAGATTTCGATAATTGCTCGATCAGCTGCTCCGCGCCCGTCATCGCGCAGGACAGGCTCTCACACACCCGGATGGTGACGGCGGGCGGCGCCGCCGCATCCTCCTTCACCACGTCGAAATGTGCGTAGAACGTCGCGACCTCGTAGACCTCGGCGAGCGCGAGCCGCATCTCCTGCGCCAGCGCCACGAGATGCGGCGCGGACAGATGGCCGTAGCGGTCCTGGATCAGATGCAAATGCTCGATCAAGAGATCGCGCCGGCGCGGACGCTTCTCCAGCAGCGCGCGCACTTCCTCGAGCGCGCGCGGATCGACCTGGCGCCCTTTGGGAGTTCGCGGGGGTTTCCGCCGCCCGCTGCCCGGCTTGTCGTTGACCGCGTGTATCGCGTTCTCTCCCTTGCCAACTTGCTCCACCCTCCCCTGGAGGGAAGGGTCGAACTGCCGCAGGCGGTTCGGGGTGGGGTGAGTCAGCTTCACCCCCTCCCGGCTCGCGTCCTTAGCGACGCTCGCCGACCTCCCCCTCCAGGCGGAGGTGATCCGAGCGAGCCTACTCAGAACAGCCCGACGATGCGGCCCTCCGCGGTGACGTCAATGTGATCGGCCGCCGGCACTCTCGGCAGTCCCGGCATCGTCATGATCTCCCCGCAGATCGCCACCACGAACTCGGCGCCGGCGGAAAGCCGCACCTCGCGCACCGGAATGACGTGGTCGGCGGGCGCACCTTTGGCGTCGGCGTTGGTGGTGAAGCTGTACTGCGTTTTGGCGATGCAGACCGGCGCCTTGCTATAGCCCATCGCCTCGAACTGCGCGAGCTGCTCGCGTACCGGCTTGCCCACCTCGATGTCCTTGGCGCGATAGATTTCCTTGGCGATGGTGCGGATTTTTTCGATCAGCGGCATGTCGTCCGGATACAGCAATTTGAGCTGACCCTTGCTCTTCTCGGCCACGGCGACGACCGCACGCGCCACGTCGGCCGCACCGTTGCCGCCCTCGGCCCAATGGTCGGCCATTACCGCCTGAACCCCGAGCGCGGCGCAGCCCTTCCGGACGAGGTCGATCTCGGCCTCGGTATCGGTGGTGAAGCGATTGATGGAAACGACCGGGGTCAGGCCGAATTTCTGCACGTTCTCGACGTGGCGCTTGAGATTGGCCATCCCGGCTTCGAGCGCCTTGAGATTTTCGGTCTTGAGGTCCTCTTTCTTGATCCCGCCGTGCATCTTCAGCGCGCGGATGGTGGCGACCAGCACCACGCAATCCGGCTTGATCCCGGTCTTGCGGCACTTGATGTCGATGAATTTTTCGCCGCCGAGGTCGGCGCCGAAGCCCGCTTCGGTGACGACGTAATCGCAGAGTTTCAGCGCCGTCGTCGTCGCCAGCACGGAGTTGCAGCCGTGGGCGATATTGGCGAACGGTCCGCCGTGCACGAACGCCGGGGTGCCTTCGAGCGTCTGCACCAGGTTCGGCGCGAGCGCGTCCTTGAGCAGCGCCGTCATGGCGCCATGGGCGTTGATCTGTCCGGCGCGCACCGCCTTGCGGTCGCGGGTGTAGCCCACGATGATGTTGGCGAGCCGCTGCTTGAGATCCCCGACGTCGCGCGCGAGACAGAAGATCGCCATGATCTCGGACGCGACCGTGATGTCGAAGCCGTCTTCGCGCGGGAAGCCGTTGGCGACGCCGCCCAGCGAGGAGACGATGTGGCGCAGGCTGCGGTCATTCATGTCGATGGCGCGCCGCCAGGCGATGCGCCGCGGATCGATGCCGAGCGAATTGCCCCAATAGATGTGGTTGTCGATCATGGCCGCGAGCAGATTGTTGGCGGCGCCGATGGCGTGGAAATCCCCGGTGAAGTGCAGATTGATCTCGGCCATCGGCACGACCTGGGCGTAACCGCCGCCGGCCGCCCCGCCCTTCACGCCGAAGCACGGTCCGAGACTGGGCTCTCGGATGCACAGCATCGCCTTCTTGCCGATGCGGTTGAGGGCGTCGGTCAGCCCCACCGTGGTCGTGGTCTTGCCTTCGCCGGCGGGCGTCGGCGTGATCGCGGTGACCAGGATCAGCTTGCCGTTCGGCCGATCGTGCAGCGTCTTGATGTAATCGAGCGACACCTTGGCCTTGTAGTGGCCGTAGGGCTCGAGATTCTCGGCGGCGATGCCGAGCCTCTCGCGCGCGACGTCGAGGATCGGGCGCTTCTTGGCGGCATCCGCGATCTCGATGTCGGTCTTCGGGTTGAGATGCTGCGGCGCAAGCTGGGAAGCGGCGGATTTCTTGGCGGGCTGAGCAGAGGACATTCGGACACCTTCTTCGAGAGAAACACGAAAATCACGTCACGTCAGGCGAGTCCCGACGGCAAGCTTGGCGGTCGAGACAAACTCCGCGGCGCCGACTTTGCCGCCGTCCGCAGCCTTGACGCGGAGCACGCGGATGCGACCGTCCGCGCAGGCGACCGTGAAGCTCTCGGAATCGATTGCGACGACTTCACCCATTTTTCCGGCGATGCCGGCAGGCTGCTTCGCCGGCAGCGGCCTGGAATCGAAGATCTGCAGCTTCTTGCCTTCGTGCATCGTCCAGGCGCCCGGCTGCGGGTTGCAGCCGCGGATCAGATCATAGATCTGCGCCCACGGCTTGCCCCAGTCGATGCGGGCGTTGTCGGCCGAGCACCAGCCTTCGTAGGTCGCTTGCGAATCGTCCTGCTTGATCCGCCGCGCCTTTCCGGCCTTGACGAGATCCACGGCTTCCAGCACCGCCTCGACTCCCATCGGGAATAGCCGGTCGAAATACACGCTGCCGAGCGTGTCGTCGGGCGAGATCGGTGTTTTTTTCTGCAGCAGGATGTCGCCGGTATCGAGCCCGTTGTCCGGCCAGAAGATCGACAGCCCGGTCTCGGTCTCGCCTTTGATGATCGGCCAGTTGATCGAGCTCGGGCCGCGGAATTTCGGCAGCAGCGAGGGATGGTACTGGATCGAGCCTTTGCTCGGGATCTTCAGGAATTCTTCCGGCACGAACAGCGTCACATAGGCCATGACTTGCAGGTCGGGCTTGAGCGCGCGGAATTGTTCCCCCACTTCCGGCTTGCGGTAGGACGCCGGCTGGTGCACCGGGAGGCCGGCGGCGAGTGCCGCCTCTTTCAGCGGATCGACTTTCTGGCCCGGCTTCTCCGGCGCGGCATAAACCGCGATCACTTCGTCGCCGCGCTTCGTCAGCGCCTCGAGCACCGCCTTGCCGAACGCCTGCTGGCCGTGGACCACGATACGCATCGGTATCACGCCGCGTCCTTGCTGGGCATGCCGCCGGTCGCGCCCGAGCTCTTGATCTCGACGACTTCCTTGTCGCTGAAGCCGAGCATTTTCCCGAGGATCTCGTCGGTATGCTCGCCGAGCAGCGGCGCGCGCTTCACCTCGCTGATGCTGTCCGACAATTTGATCGGATTACCCACGCTCAGATATTTTCCGCGCGCCGGATGGTCGACTTCGACGACCGTGCCACTCTTGCGCAGCGACGGCTCCTCGGCGAGCTCCTTCATCGACAGGATCGGCCCGCACGGAATGTTGTACTCGTTGAGGATCTCCATGGCCTCGAACTTGGTCTTGGTCATGGTCCATTGCTCGATCGTGCGGAAGATGTGGTCGAGCCGTGGTAGCCGCGCCTCCGGCTTGGCGTAATCCGGATCGGTGATCCATTCCTCCTTGCCGATCACCTTGCAGATTTCGGCCCACACCGGCGCCTGGGTGATGAAATAGATGTAGGCGTTGGGATCGCTCTCCCAGCCCTTGCATTTGAGGATCCAGCCCGGCTGGCCGCCGCCCGAGGCATTGCCGGCGCGCGGCACCGCTTCGCCGAATTTGCCGTTGGGGTATTGCGGATATTCCTTGAGCGGGCCGTGCGCGAGCCGCTGCTGGTCGCGCAGCTTGACCCGACACAGGTTGAGCACGCCGTCCTGCATGGCGACGTTGACCTTCTGGCCGCGGCCGGTCTTGTTGCGCTGATAGAGCGCGCACACGATGCCGATGGCGAGATGCAGGCCGGTGCCGCTGTCGCCGATCTGGGCGCCGGTCACGAGCGGCGGGCCGTCGTCGAACCCGGTGGTCGACGCCGCCCCGCCCGCGCATTGCGCGATGTTCTCGTAGACCTTGCAATCCTGATACGGCCCCGGACCGAAGCCCTTGATCGAGGCGACGATCATGCGCGGATTGAGCTCCTGGATGTGCTCCCAGGTGTAACCCATGCGCTCGAGCACGCCGGGCCCGAAGTTCTCCACCAGCACGTCGCAGCTCTTCACCAGCCGCTCGAGCACCTGCTTGCCCTTCGGGTGCTTGGTGTCGAGCGTGATCGAGCGCTTGTTGTGGTTGAGCATGGTGTAATACAGGCTGTCGGCGTTCGGCACGTCGCGCAGCTGACCGCGGGTGATGTCGCCGGTCCCGGGGCGCTCGACCTTGATCACGTCTGCGCCGAACCACGCCAGCAGCTGGGTGCAGGTCGGGCCGGCCTGGACGTGGCTGAGGTCGAGGATGCGCACGCCGTCGAGCGCCTTGCCGGCACCGCCCCACGGCTTTGTGGAGGGACGCCGCAGGCCGTTGGCGGGTACAGCGGCCTTCTTCGGAGCGAGCTTCACGACCTTCTTGGCCGACTTCTTGGCCGATTTTTTCGCCGCCGCCTTGGTCCTGGGTTTGCTTTTCTTGCGGGTTGCCATTGTGGTTCCTCTTGATGAGAGTCCAACCGATGCGGCCGATCTATTTCTTGCGAACCACGCTTTGCGGGTTGAGGTTGCCGATGCGGCCGCTCTCGGTGCCGGCCGCCGGATCGATCACCGCGTTGATAAGGGTCGGCTTACCGGAGTCCATCGCCTTGTTCACGGCGCGACTCAACTCATCGGGCGTTGTCACATGGGCGCCAACGCCGCCGAATGCTTCCGCAATCTTGTCGTAGCGCGCGTCTTTGACGAAGACGGTTGTCGCAGCGTCCGAACCGCCGGTCGGATTGACGTCGGTTCCGCGGTAGATGCCGTTGTTGTTGAAGACGACAATGCAGACCGGCAGCTTGTACCGGCAGATCGTTTCCACTTCCATGCCGCAGAAACCAAAGGCGCTGTCGCCTTCCACCGCGAGCACGGGTTTGCCGGTCTCCACGGCGGCTGCGACGGCAAAGCCCATGCCGATGCCCATGATACCCCAGGTGCCGACATCCAGGCGTTTGCGCGGTTGATACATGTCGATGACGCCGCGCGCGAGATCGAGCGTGTTGGCGCCTTCGTTGACGAGGGTGGCATCCGGCCGCTCTTTGATGACGGTGCGCAGTGCACCGAGTGCGCCGTGGTAGTCCATCGGCGACGAGTTCTTCATCAGCCTCGGCGCCATCTTGGCGATGTTTTCTTCCTTCTTCGATTTGACGGCGCCGACCCAGTCAGCCGGCGGAGGCGGCCACTTGCTGCCCATGCCCGCAAGGAGCGCGGATACGCAGGAGCCGATATCGCCGACCAGCGGCGCGACGATCTCGACATTGCTGTCCATCTCCTTGGGCTCGATGTCGATCTGGATGAACTTCTTTGATCCAGGCTCGCCCCAAGTCTTGCCCTTGCCGTGCGACAGCAGCCAGTTGAGGCGGGCGCCGATCAGCATCACGACATCGGCGTCTTTCAGCACCGTCGAGCGCGCCGCACCCGCCGATTGCGGATGCGTGTCGGGCAAGAGGCCTTTGGCCATGCTCATCGCCAGGAAAGGGATGCCGCTTTTCTCGACCAGGGCGCGGATATCGTCATCGACCTGCGCGTATGCCGCGCCTTTGCCAAGGATGATCAGGGGGCGTTTGGCAGTCTTCAACACGTTCAGCGCGCGCTTGACCGCAGCCGGGGCTGGAATCTGCGCCGGGGCCGGGTCGATGACCTTGACGAGCGACTTCACGCCCGCCTCTGCGTCCATCACCTGAGAGAAAAGTTTGGCCGGCAGATCAAGATAGACGCCGCCCGGACGCCCGGAAACCGCAGCGCGGATCGCACGCGCCAAGCCGATGCCGATGTCCGCAGCATGCAGCACACGGAAGGCGGCTTTGCAGAGGGGTTTGGCGATAGCCAGTTGGTCCATCTCTTCGTAGTCGCCCTGCTGCAGGTCAACGATCTCACGTTCGGACGAGCCACTGATCAGGATCATCGGAAAGCAGTTGGTCGTGGCGTTGGCCAGTGCAGTCAGACCGTTGAGAAAGCCGGGGGCTGATACCGTGAGGCAGATGCCGGGTTTTTTCGTCAGGAAGCCGGCGATTGCCGCTGCATTGCCGGCATTCTGCTCGTGCCGGAACGAGATGACGCGTATGCCTGCAGCCTGTGCCATGCGGCCCAAGTCCGTGATCGGAATGCCGGGCACGCCGTAGATCGTGTTGATGCCGTTGAGCTTGAGCGCATCGATGACGAGGTGAAAGCCATCCGTCAGCTCCTGCTGTCCTTCCGCGATGGCGGTCGCGGGTTTCGGCTTGGTTGCTGCATCAGACATTGTGCTCTCCCGTAATCTTCTAAAGCCGCGGGTGTTTTCCCCGCGCGTCGTCATTCGTTCGATCAGTCCAAGTAGTCGGCGTATTTTGCCACGTGCTCGGCAAGGCCGAGCGCGTGCTGGCGCACCAGGGTTTCCGCCCTGTCGGTATCGCGGTTCTCCAGCGCCTGAATGATGTTCATATGGTCGCGGATCGAGCGGTCGGCGCGGTCCTTCTCGCCGATCGTCTTGCGCCGGATGATCCGCATGTGCGCGAACAGGTTCTCGGCGAGATCGATCAGGACGCGGTTGCGGCTCATCGCGATGATGGCTTGGTGGAACTGGATGTTGACCTCGGAATATTCGTCGAGCTTGGCGTGGAGCTGGCCGTTCTCGAAAGTCGTGAACATGGCGTGCAGCTTGGCGATTTCCTCATCGCCCGCGTTGAGCGTGATCAGCCGCGCCGCCATGCTTTCGAGCGCGGCCCAGGCGGTGATCATCTCGATGACCTCGCGCTTGGTCTTGCGCACCACATAGACGCCGCGGCGCGGGATCGACCGCACGAAGCCCTCGCGCTCGAGCTGCGCCATCGCCTCGCGCACCGGCGTGCGGCTGATGCCGAGATCCTGGGCGAGCCGGCGCTCGTCGAGCCGTATCTCGCCGGGCTGGCCGTACACGTCGAGCGAAACGATAACGTCGCGCAGCGCCCGATAGGCGCGCTCGGCAAACGTCGAGGTGTCCTCGAGGCGGGCCAGCGAAACCCGCGCGGCGGATTCGGCATTTCGGTTGCGATTCGAGAGCGAGCTCATCGGACCCGGATGGTTTTCAGGCTGAGCGGCAAGTTTAGCCGAATGGCCCCTGTAATACAATATACCAAGCCACGCATACCCGTTACCTCAAGCGAAAAGCGCGCCCCACCGTCCTGTCCCGAAAGGGGTCTTTGAGCCTCCCGGCCGGAATCGATACCGCCCCGGAGAGCCACCGGCACCGCGGCCCAGCGGGCGGGCGCCGGTGCAAGCTTGGTTGCGTTCAGGCTTGCGCCATCGCGCGCAGGCGCATCGGCTTCAGGGCGACCAGGGCCAGGATCGCGGCCCCGATGTTGAGCAGCGCCGCGACAATGAACACCGCATTCCAGGTTCCGGTCGCCGAGGTCAGCACGTTGGCGAGCGGCACCAAGAGGGACGCCGTGCCCTTGGCCGTATAGAGCATGCCGTAGTTCGTGGTGGCGAATTTCCTGCCATAGATGTCGGTGCAGGTCGCCGGGAACAGCGAATAGATCT
>WNGK01003184.1_pt1 | contig 35397 bp, 34 predicted proteins | sample 5400601 | NCBI WGS metagenome assembly WNGK01 (sample SAMN13153376, study PRJNA577476) | soil metagenome | isolation source: 60 cm soil or saprolite under Garry oak tree replicate 1 | place: USA:California | collected 2016-06-15 | reverse complement strand
AATACGGCGCCAATAGCTCCCAGGCCAAGGCGGATCGAAAGGATATTCGCGCCGACAAGAAGGACAACCACCACGATGTGAAGGATCGCAACCGGGACAGGCGCGATATCCACCACGATCGTAAAGATCTGCGGCATGATCGGCGCGACCGTCGCCAGGACATAGCCAAGAAGCTGCGTTAGGCCGAGTCTTTTGACGTGGGTTTACGGCGGGCCGGTCTTCGGACCGGCCCGTTTGCCTGAATCAAGAGTCGAGTAGACCTTCCATGATCGTGACGGCAGTGCCGCTCACGCGCGGCACGAGTTTGCCGTGTTGTGCCAGCACCTCCACGCGTATGCGGCTGGGACGCTGCATTTCAATGCCTTGGTGAATCTCCAGCGGAGTAGCCAGCTTGAGGCGCCCTTGATGCACCAGATACGCGCCGAGCGAACCGGCCGCCGATCCAGTTGCAGCATCTTCGCCGATTTCCCAAGGAAGCATCCCACGCGCGAACACGGTGTTTCTGTTCTCGACTGCGAAGCAATAGGCCATCGTTCCCGAATCGCGAAGTACGCGCCGCAAGGCGGGCGGATTCGGCTCCATCGTTTGCAGGACGGAGCGCCGCCGGAGCGGAACGAGAAGATTGAAGATGCCCGTAGAGACGTATTCGATCGGCAACGATGGCTCGAGATCGCGCGGGCTGATGGCGAGTGCGCGAGCGAGTGCGCCGCGATCGACCCGCGCGGCGCGGAATTCAGCGTGCTTCTGCGTCATGGCAACGCGAACAGGACGGCCTTCGTGGAACGCGATCTCGACAGGTAGAACGCCCGCGCCTGTTTGCTGCAGGACGTGCACACTGCCCTCCTGCGCCGGCACGACGCCGAGCTGCGCCAGAAGAAACCAGGTGCCGATCACCGGATGGCCGGCCAGGGGCAGTTCGCGTTTGGTGGTGAAAATGCGCAGGCGCGCCAGCGCGCGATTGCCGGTGGGCTTCTGCACGAATACCGTCTCGGAAAGATTCATCTCTCGCGCAATGGCCTGCATCTGGCGCGGGGAGAGGCCATCGCCATCCGTGATGACTGCGAGGGGATTGCCGGCAAGTGGCTTATCGGTGAAGACATCGAGTTGGTAAAAATGGCGCCTCATCCTGCTCACAATGCCTGCACCAGCCCGCTTACTTCATTTAGCAGACGTTGTGTATTCTCCGCGCGCGTCGTCTCGGAGTAAACGCGCAGCATATGTTCGGTGCCGGAGCCGCGCACCATCACCCAGCCGATTTCTCCGACGTATAACTTGATGCCGTCGAGATCTTCGCGGCGAACCACCGGCCAGTCACCCAGACGGGCGACATGGGAATCCGAGAAATATTCCAACGCGCGTTCTTTTTGACCGAGACGCAACTCCAGATCCACGCGGCCGTAGTGGTGCTCGCCATATTCGGAATGCAAATGCGCCACGAGTGCGGCGAGTGACAGGCGATGCCAGGACATGACTTCGGCGAGCAGAAGCGCGCTTACCGTGGCGTCGCGCTCGGGCAGATAGAGCTTGGTTCCAATGCCGCCGGATTCTTCGCCTCCGATCAGAATATTGCCCTCGAGCATCAACTCGCAGATGTATTTGAAGCCGACGGGCACTTCGTAAACGCGGCGGCCGAAACTGGATGCGATTTTATCGAGCAGCTTTGTGGTGGAGAAAGTCTTGGCCAGATCGCCGCTGACCTTCCGCGTGCCGGCGAGGTGCCAGAATAAAATCGAAAAGATTTGATGCGGAGTGATGAATGTTCCGTCGCAGTGCATTGCCCCGATGCGATCGCCATCTCCATCGGCGGCAAAGCCCGCATCGTAGCCGCCGCGGCGAATGGCTTCGCGCAATGCCGCGACATGGGGTTCGATTGGTTCCGGATTGACGCCGCCGAAGAGGGGGTCGCGGGTGCCGCGAATCTCCTCACAGGCGATACCATGGCGCCGCATCAAGGAAATCAGCAGCCCGCGGGCCGCGCCGTGCATGGGATCGACGACGAAGCGCAGCCGCGCGGCTTGCAGCTTTTCCCAATCGACCAGCTTATCGATGGTGTCCAGATAAGGCGCAAGGAGGTCGAGGGGTTGAATTTGGCCGGGCCGGGGCGGCAGATTCGGAAGGCCATGGACCTGCACCCTCGCCAGCTCGTGTTCGATTTGCTCCACGATGGCCGGCAATGCCGAGCTGCCATAGCTGGCCTTGAACTTGACTCCATTCCAGCGATACGGATTGTGACTGGCCGTGATCATTACGCCTCCCGCCGCTCCTCGCTGCCGCACCAGCAACGAAACTGCCGGAGAGGGGCAAGGAGACGTTGAGAGCCACACGGGCACACCGGCCATGGCCATCGTTTCGGCAACAGCTTGCGCGAAGCGCTCCGACCCGAAGCGGTTATCGTATCCGACGATGACACCTCGCTCGAGTTTTTCGGCGCGCACAACGTAGCGAGCGATAGCAAAGGCGACCTTGCGGACATTTTCAAATGTAAAGTCGTCGGCAATAACTCCGCGCCAACCGTCGGTGCCAAAGCGGATCGTATTCACGGGCACAGTATATGCGAACGAGTTGGCGCGTGCGAAGGGCAGGGAAGCTAAAGCAATTTTTGCAGGCGATGCCGCTCGAGCCATTTCACCACGCGTCCCACATCTTGCGCTCGCTCCCGGGAACAGACGAGGAGCGCATCGGAAGTCTCCACCACAACCAGATCGGAAACTCCTACCGCGGCAACGAACTTAGAGGGGCTCCAGATGAGATTCCCTGCGGCATCGAGAGCAAACACGCGGCCAGTCGAAACGTTTGCGCCGGCGCGATTGGCTAAGAGCTCGTAAACAGCAGCCCAGGAGCCGATATCGCTCCATCCAACCTCGGCGGGAATGACAAAGACGCGGGTGTGATTGGGATCGCGCGAGGCGGGCTCGAGGATCGCATAGTCAACGGAAATATTTTCGAGCCGGGAATATTCGCGTTCCAGCGCCGCCGGATAGCGCCTCGTGCCAATTGTTTGCGCGAGGCGCATCAGGGCGGCATGCGTTTTAGGCAGATGGCGCTCCAGGTTTTCAAGGAATGTGGATACGCGCCAGAAAAACATTCCGGCATTCCACAGATAACGTCCCGATGCGACGTAGTTGCGGGCTAGCTTGAGAGAAGGCTTCTCCGTGAACCGGCGAACCACATAGGCATGATCTCCGCCGGTTGCTGATTGACGCGCCTTGCCGCGAGAAGCTCGTTCGATATAGCCATATCCGGTTTCCGGGCGCGAAGGCGGAATTCCAAGCACGACGAGAGCTCCCGGCTGCGCCGCAGCTTGCAAAGTGGCGCGAACGATCTGCCGATAACGCGCGGGTTTGCGGATAAAGTGATCCGCGGGCAATACGGCCATGAGCGCATCCCTGCCGCTCTCTTCCTTCAACAAATGCACCGCGGCCAAGCCAATGGCCGCGGCGGTATTGCGGCCGAAGGGCTCGATCAGCGCGTGCCGCGAAGGCACCTGCCGCAACTGGCGGCGCACGGCGCCAGCGTGCTCGTGATTGGTGACCACCCAAATATGGGAACGGGGAAATAGCGGGGCGAGGCGCTCGTAAGTTTGCTCGAGCATGGTTTTCTGCCCGACGATGTTGAGCAGTTGTTTCGGCAAGCGCGTGCGGCTGCGCGGCCAAAAACGCGTTCCGCGGCCACCGGCAAGAATGATCGCGTGAGCGGCTGGCGCGGCCGAACTCATTGGCGAAGAATTGCGGAGCTCTGAGACTCACTGAGCCCGTTCTCGGCGAGTTCGCGCGAGAGTTGCTCCAAGTCGGGGACATAGGTACGCAGCAGCTTCGTGGCGGATTGGGCGATGAGATGATATTGGCCCAGCGCGGCCGGGACCATCCAGGCTTCACCGGGAGTATAAGGCATCGATTCTGAACGCCACTGGAGCCTGCCGTGCCCCGCGAGTGCAACCAGCAATTCAAAGCGATCTGGGCACGTTTTGGCGTCAATGGCGCCGGCAAATTCCAAAATCTCCGTGGCGAAATACGGGCAGGCCGCCAAGTATGTCTTCTTTGCCAACTCTTGTTGAACTGGGGCGCCCTGCACTCTTCCGCACCGCTGGGTGCCAAATTGCAATACGTCGAGAGCCTGTCGAATGTGCAGAGGCCTGCTCGAGCCATCAGCCTGCCGCCGGTCGTAGTCGAAGACGCGATAGGTGATATCGGAATGCTGTTGAACCTCGCACAGCAGCACTCCGGGTCCAATTGTGTGGGCGCTTCCTGCCGGAACAAAGAAGGCGTCTCCGGTCTGCACGGAGAGGGGCGTCAAACACCGCTCCACGTCAGCATCCGCCAGTGCTTGACGGAAAATTTCCGGCGTGACGCCCGGCTCCAGACCCAGACGGAGCTCGGCGCCGGGCCGAGCGGCAACCGCATACCACATTTCCGTTTTACCGATTCCCCCGGCCGCAGCTTCATGCAAACGGGCATATTCGTCATCGGGATGAACCTGCACAGAAAGCTTTTCCTCTGGGAAGATGAACTTTACAAGCAGGGGAATGCGCGCGCTAGCTTGCAGCCGGCGCCCTTTCCAGTCGGCCGAAAGCCCGCGCCACGATTCGCCGAGAGAGCGTCCCGTGAGGGGGCCGGAGGCAAAAGTGCACAGATCTCCCGTGAGCCAGACCTCCCCAATCGGTTCGGCAGCCGCCAGCGCGCCGTCAAACAAGGGAGCCAGGGTCCGAGAACCCCAAATGCGAGGAACAAAGACGGGCGCCAGACGGGAAGGCGAAATCGTCACGGAGCGACGGCCGCGGACGCGAAGAAACGCTCGAGCCTGCGCAATCCTTCCTCGATGCGGTTGATGGACGTGGCATAGGAAAAACGCAGATAGCCAGGCGCTCCGAAGGCGTCGCCCGGCACCACGGCCACGTGTTCGCGTTCGAGCAGGTGCCGTGCGAGCGCCGTGGAATCTCCCGAGCCATCCACCAGATGCGCCGAGACATCGGGGAAGGCATAAAAGGCTCCGGCGGGCTCAGCGCAGGAGACACCGGGAATGGCGCTCAAACCTGCCAGGATTCGGGCGCGCCGCCGGGCATATTCGGCCAGCATGACCGGCACAGAATCCATAGGACCCGTAAGCGCGGCGAGGGCGGCATACTGCGAGATGGAGCAGGGATTGGAGGTGCATTGGCTCTGCACCTTCAGCATGGCCTCGATGATGGGCTTGGGCGCGAGACCATAACCGAGGCGCCAGCCCGTCATGGAGAAGGTCTTCGAGAGCGAACCAACGATGATCAAGTGGGGCTTGGATTCTTTAACGCTGGCGATGGAGTAAGGGCGCGCCGCACCATAGGTGAAATGCGAATAGCATTCGTCGCTCAATAGCCAGATGCCCCGCCGCCGGCAAACTTCATAGATCTTTTCGAATTCGGCCGGGGGAATGACGGCGCCGGTGGGATTATTCGGCGAATTGATGATGGCCATGCGCGTCCGCGGCGTGATGGCTTCTTGCAGTTGCTCGGCGCGAAGCCCGAAGCCTGCGGACGCCTCCGTGGGCACAAAAACAGGCTCACCCCCCGCAATCTTCACGATATCGGGGAAGCTGACCCAGTAGGGAGAAGGAATCAGGACTTCGTCGCCTTCCTCAATGAGCGCCATGACGGCGTTGTAGATGGCATGCTTGCCGCCCACGCAGATGATGCATTCACTGGGCTCGTAAGAGCTGCCGAGCTGTTGCGCGTGCCACCGGCAGACCGCCTCGCGCAGCGGTGCGATGCCCGCCGTGGGAGTGTATTTGGTGCGGTTGCGCTCGAGGGCCTCAATGGCCGCTTCTTTAATGTGGTCGGGCGTAGGAAAATCCGGTTCGCCTGGACCGAAATCAACGACGTCCAGGCCTCGGGCCCGTAATTTTTCCGCTTCGACCAAAACCGCCATGGTTGGCGAGACAGCGATACGATTGATACGATTGGCAAATCTTTCCGTCATTTCGTTCCCCTGAGAGCCCTCTTAGATTACCTTGGCGCGCAGACGACGTTCAACCACCGGCGGAACGAGACCGCTAACCGAGCCGCCGAGCTGCGCGATCTCGCGAACCAACCGTGAGCTCAGGAAGCTGTATTCCACTGCCGGCAGCATGAAGACTGTTTCGAGACCCGGCTGGAGCTTCCGGTTCATCATGGCCATTTGCAACTCGAATTCGTAGTCCGATACGGCGCGAATGCCGCGGAGGAGTACGTGCGCTTTGCGTTTTCTCGCATAGTCCACGAGTAAACCGTGAAAACAGTCGACCTCCACGTTTGGGAACGGAGCGGTGACCTCAGACAGCATTTCCGTCCGTTCGGCGAGAGTGAAAAGTGGCGCCTTTTCGGTGTTCCGAAGGATAGCCACGACCAGCCGGTCGAATATCTTCGCGCTCCGTTCGATCAGATCCAGGTGACCATTGGTCACCGGATCAAACGATCCGGGATAGATAGCCAATACTGGTTTCATGACAAGATGAAATGGCATTTTATCTCAGACCAATCCCCAAAGGACAGGACGAACACTTAAGAGCGTCAGGCTGGATGCAAGTCCACACGACGAATACTTCTGAAGATCAGTAGCGTCCGGGAGATTCCCAGTTCTGATTCAGAGCGGGGAACCTATGGCTTAAGTATTTAGAAGCATTGGGGATTTATGCGCCAGTGGCTTCGGTCCAGGCTTAGCGATAGAATAACAAGAAGAACATGAGCATCAAGTTGCCAATCTACATGGATAACCACGCCACCACGCAAGTGGACCCTCGCGTGATGAGTGCCATGCTGCCCTACTTCAATGAAAAATTCGGCAATGCGGCGAGCCGCAATCACTCGTTCGGCTGGGCAGCCGAGGAGGCCGTGGAAAACGCCCGCGGGCAACTTGCCCGGCTGATTAACGCCGCGCCGAAGGAGATTGTCTTCACCAGCGGCGCGACCGAATCCAACAATCTGGCCATTAAGGGCGTCGCGGAGATGTACCGCGAAAAAGGAAATCACATCATCACCCAAGTTACCGAGCACAAGGCTGTGCTCGATACCTGTAAGCGCCTGGAGAAGTCTGGCTATCAGGTGACGTATTTGCCCGTGGCCAAAGACGGCCGCATAGATCCGGATGATTTGCGGCGTGCGATCACGCCCAAAACGATCCTGATCGCCATCATGTACGCGAATAATGAGATCGGCGTGATTCAACCAATCGAGGAGATCGGAAAGATCGCCAAGGAAAAAGGCGTGCTCTTTCATAGCGACGCGGTACAGGCGATGGGGAAGGTTCCGGTCGACGTGAATAAAGAAAAAATCGATTTGCTGGCCATGACCGGACATAAGATTTACGGGCCGAAAGGCTGCGGCGCGCTTTATGTGCGGCGGCGCAATCCGCGCGTGCAATTAGTCTCGATCATCGATGGCGGCGGACACGAGCGGGGCATGCGCTCTGGGACGCTAAACGTTCCGGGCATCGTCGGGTTCGGCAAGGCTGCGGAGCTCTGTCAGAACGAAATGGCGGAGGAAAGCAAGCGGCTGGGCGGGCTGCGCGAGCGGTTAAAAGAAGGAATCTTCAAGGGTTTGGAGGAGGTGTACATCAACGGCTCAATGGCTTACCGGCTGCCGAACAACCTAAACGTCAGTTTCGCCTGCGTGGAAGGCGAGTCTTTGTTGATGGGCATCAACGACGTGGCGGTGTCGAGCGGTTCGGCTTGCACTTCGGCCAAGATGGAGCCGAGCTATGTGCTGAAGGCATTGGGCGTGGGCGAGGATCTGGCCCACAGTTCGATTCGTTTTGGACTTGGCCGATTCAACACGCAGGAAGAAGTGGACTACGTGATTCAGCGCGTTGTGGAGGTAGTCAACCGCCTGCGTGAGCTCTCGCCCCTTTACGAAATGGCCAAAGAACGCGTGCATTTGAGCAAAACGAATTGAAAGCGGGCGTACAATTAACAGGTGTGAAGGCGCTTGAGGCGCTTGAGGTCAGAAGCGGAAGATGATTCACGTCACGCAAAAGGCGGCCAAGAAGATTCAGGAACTCCTTGCCAAGGAGGGAGTTTCCGACAGGGGTGGTTTGCGCCTAGGCGTGCAAGGAGGCGGCTGCTCGGGGCTCACTTATGCCATGCGCCTGGACGCGCAGGCCCGCGATCGCGATGAGGTGTTCGAGGAGAATGGAGCGCGGGTTTTTGTGGACCCGAAAAGCTACATCTACCTCGATGAAGTGACGCTGGATTATGAAGAGACGCTGATGCGCCAAGGGTTCGTTTTCCAAAATCCTCGAGCCACCCACAGTTGCGGTTGCGGCACCTCGTTCACGGTATAACTTTGGTCCGCGAGTCCTAACATTCGAGCATGGGGATAGACTTCCCCATTTCCGCAGTGTAGGCCAATGACACCCCAATTCAGGTAAACTCGCAGCGAGATCTTCTATGATTCGTAGGAAAACCGCGAGCCGGCACCCCCGTTGGCGCGGCAAGAGTATCGGCGTTTGAGTTTGTATTTGCGCTCGCATGGAACGCGCCCACAGGTAAATGAGGAAAGTTCAAGATTCGAAGGGAAGGCATATGCCACGGACAGTTGGAATCGACCTGGGAGCGAGTTTTAGCCTGATTTCTTTTGTGGATAAAGCGGCCGGCCAGGCGAAATGTATTCCGGGCCCCTACGGCGAAACGCTTTGCCCCTCGATCATCGGTCTGCAAGCGGATGGCAGCATCAGCGTAGGCGCGCCAGCTGGCCGGCGTTCCTTCAGCGAACCAGAGGGCGGCATCCATTCGCTCAAACACCTGATGGGTCGAGGCGTAGATCACGTCCCCGACGCACTGAAGAGGGCGTTGCACATCGATTCAGAGAGCCGAGAGGTGCTGCGCGTTCGCCTCGGCGAGTGCGTCCTGACGCCGCCGGAGATATCCGCATTCATTCTGAGAGAACTAAGAATGTGGGCCGAAGTGTTTTTGGGCGGGCCGGTGAGCGAAACGGTAATTGCTGTGCCGGCTTGCTTCGACGATGCGCAGTGCCAGGCCACCAAGGAGGCCGGTACGCTCGCAGGTCTGGAGTTATTGCGATTAGTGAATGAGCCCGTGGCTGCGGCACTAGCCTATGGCTTGCATGAGCAGCGGCGCAGGCATGTGGCCGTTTACGACCTGGGCGGCCGCAGGTTTGAAATTACAATTCTGAAGTTGAATCCCGCGGCGGATGGGGAGGTGTATGAGGTTATCTCGACCAACGGAAACGCACATCTTGGGGGCGACCAGCTCGATGATGCTTTGCTCGGTGTCGCGCGTGAAGAGATCCGCATTCGGCACGGCCTGGATGTCGAAAACGATCCCCAGACTTTGCAAAGGCTGCGCAGGGCGCTCGTCCAAGCGAAACATGAGCTCTCCTTTGCAGACCGAGCCCGCCTGGAGGTACCGCTGCCCAATCGAAGCCTCTATGGGCGGGATATTTACAGGACTGAATTCGAGGGCCTAGTGCAACCGATACTCGAGGGAACCACGGGTCCGATGAGGATGGCGCTGGCCGACGCGACACTCAACGCGGGGGAGATCGATGACGTGGTGCTGGTTGGCGGCTCGACTCAGATGCCGCTGCTACGGCGTATGGTGGCCCAATTTTTTGGACAGCGTCCTCATACCGAAATCAACCCAGACGAAGTGGTGGCGTTGGGTGCCGCCGTACAGGCAGATATTCTCGAGAATGACCTGACGGTCGCCAACTCAAGGGTTTAGGCGAGCGACAGCAAGAAGTGGTTTGCGATTTGCGCCCAAACCTAGCCCGGACCGGGGCTCCACGGCGCCGGCTGCAATGGGCAGTATGTTAAGATTTGCCTTTGTGCGCTGCTTTCCCGCTCTCTCGTGGCCCCGTGGTGCAACGGTTAGCACATCGGCCCTTCAAGCCGGTAATACGGGTTCGATTCCCGTCGGGGCTACCAACTGGCCTTTCAGATATCGAGCTGAGAAAGAAGGTTGTCGAGGTTTGATTCGTCGATGATGAGGTCGGGCCGTTTGGCTTCGATCTCTTGCGACTCGTCAAGTGCTTGAAAAAGCCGAAGTTTCGCGACGGCATACTCTTCCGTGCCGGAAAGCTTGCGTCCCACAGAACGTCCCCATCTATCCACAGCGGATTGCTTAACGAAGATTCTGAGCGGGAAGACCTGCCTGCGATCGAGCGAAACCATATATACGTACTCCCTCCCTGCAGAAAATCCGCGGCGGGTCTTTTGCACTTCATAAAAATAATATTGATAGACGTAACCAGTCGCTGCCGAATAGGTTTTTACGCGCCGAACGGCCTGAGGGCGGCTCATGCGGCGATTATTCCGGCGGGAAATGGAGATGTCAATTCGTGCCCCTTGGGGTGGCCGGAATATCTAGCATGCATGCGCGACTTATTGAGGCCTGCACAGGGCCTATTCCGAACCTTTTAGGACGGCTGCCAACGCAGGCTCCAAGTCTGGATAAAGAAAGCGATAGCCTAATTTTTGGAGTTTGGTGGGATATACCTTTTGGCTTGCCAGTAGCAACGAGTCCGCCATTTCACCCAGAGCCAATCGCAAAAGGAACGAAGGTGTGGGGAAAATCGCGGGCCTGCGAAGCACTCGTCCCATCGTCGCAGAAAACTCGGCGTTTTGTGCGGGATTTGGGGAGACGGCGTTGGCCGGGCCGCTGAGAAGATTCGTCTCCAGTGCGAAGCGGATGATGCCGACGATATCCTCCAAAGTCACCCAGGAGATCCATTGGCGGCCCGATCCGATTTTCCCCCCCAAGCCCAGGCGAAAGGGCAAGGCCATGCGCGGAAGGGCACCTCCGTGCTTAGCAAGGATGACGCCAAAACGTAAAATGACCACGCGTGCGCCCAACTCTGCCGCACCGGCCGATTCTGTTTCCCAATCGGCCGCCAGTTGCGCCAGAAAATCAGTGCCCGCGGGGCTGGATTCCGTTAGTTCTTCACCGCCGCGATTTCCATAGAACCCGATGGCGGAGGCAGCAACGAATATCTGCGGCGGGCGGCGAAGCCGCCGCAAGGACGCGATCAAGTGATGCGTGGCGGCTACCCGGCTATCGCGCAACTCACGTTTCCATGGTTCAGTCCAGCGATGCCCGGCAATGGATGCCCCGGCCAGGTGGATGAGGGCGTCGGCTCCCTCGGCTCGGGAGTTGAGGAGTCCGGATTGGGGATTCCAGAGCACATGTGGCAGTTCGTGGGATGGTGTAGTCTGGGCCGTGCGGACTTCCGTCCCGGGGCGAAACAACCGAATGAATTCGTGACCTTGGTGACTCAGGCGCTCAACGACGGCAGATCCAACGAGGCCCGTTGAACCGGAAATCAATATTCTCACTGGGCGGCTCCGACGTCTCGAGTCCAGGCGATGGGACTCTGCCGGTCATTCATTGGCTTGTCAATATATAGAAAGGTATGGCTTAGTTCGCGCGGCGTCAAGGAACTACTTGTTGGTAAAGTTCCGTAGTTCGAACGCATCTCCGGGCACTTTAGAGTCGTGGGCAGGCTGAAAATGAATCCGCCATGCCGCCGGAAACGGATAGAATACCTACATGCGCGTGCGGGTGCTCTTTTTCGGACAGCTTAGAGAAATCGTGGGGCGCGCCGAGGATTACGCGGAACTGGCCGATGGCGCACGTTTGGAAGATCTGTTCGCAAACTATGGCCAGCGCTATCCGAAGCTTGCTGGCTTTCGCCAGTCTGTAATTGCTTCTGTCAATCAGTCCTTTGCTGACTGGACTTCACCCCTGGCCATGGGAGACGAAGTGGCGTTCCTGCCGCCGGTCAGCGGCGGCGCCGGTACTCCCGCACTGGCACGGAGCGAGGCCGTCATCGAACTCGTGCGGCAGCGGATTCAAACGGGGGAGATCAGTTCCAGATTGAAAGCCCCTGAGGACGGCGCAATCGTCGTGTTTGAAGGAATTGTGCGCAACGAGTCCGGGGGCCGGCGAACTTTGTACCTTGAATATCAGGCGTACGAGGCGATGGCGTTGAAGCAAATGGCCGTCATCGGCGCGGCGATGCGCAGCCACTTTGGCGCCGACTCGGTCGCCTTAGTTCACCGATTGGGCCGGCTGGAGATCGGCGAGACAAGCGTGCTGATTGCTGCGAGTTCGGCACATCGCCGGGCGGCGTTTGAAGCCTGCCGTTACGGTATCGATACGCTCAAGCAAACCGTCCCTATCTGGAAAAAAGAATATTTTGAGGACGGAGCCGTTTGGGCGCAAGGCGAAGTTCCGCTGCCATCCATTTCGCCAAAAACGGAATCTATCAAGTGAGACGCTATCCCAGGCGTCGACGCTTGTTGCGCATCTCGCGAATCGAGTTCATCGGCCCGGCAGGCATGATCCTTTTCTGCCTGATGGCCGCGCCCTTTCCCAAGTCCCTTTCCAATTCTGAGGCGCAAAATCGCGGAGCCGATCAGGGCTCTGCCATCCAAGTCGACGTGAATCTAGTCGGCGTGATTGCCGGCGTGCTGGATGAGAATAATCGCCCGGTGCCCGATTTGCAGAGGGACCAGTTTGAAATCTACGAGGAGGGTAAGCCGCAAAAAATCGAGGTGTTCGAGCCGGAGACCCAACAGCCGCTGGATCTGGCCCTGATGATCGATTCGAGTTTGAGCGAAATCAAAGGACTTCCGCTTGAGACAGACGCGGCGGCTCGCTTTATTGGCCAAGTCGTACGGGCCGAGGACCGCGTGGGAATATTTGAGTTTGCCGATACGGTCACACAGTTGGCGAGCTTTACGGGTAACGTGCCGCAGTTGCAAGCAGCGGTGCGACGTGTGACTCCGGGCGACGGCACCGCGCTTTATGACGCTGTGTACCTGGGCTCGGATGCATTGGCTAAGGCGCCGTCCGATCGCCGCAGAGTCTTGATTCTAATCACCGACGCCGGTGAAACCACCAGCCGCGCGGATTTTGAAACCGCGCGGCGCGCCGCGCTGCGAGCCGAGGCGCTGCTTTACACCATCATCATTCGTTCCGTGAAGGGCGAGAATGGCCGAAACACGGCCGGCGAGCACGCGCTGGAAACCATTGCCAATAGCACCGGCGGAGCCATGTATGACCCTGGCGAAGTTTCGCAACTCGACTCCGTATTCGATCGCATCAACCGCGAGCTTCGCACGCAATACCGCCTGGGATACTATCCGCAGCCGAGGCCGCCCCAGGGGGCCTATCGTTCGATTGAGGTGCGAGTGAAAGGAAACTACAAGGTGCGCTACCGGAAGTCTTACTATAGCGGCGGGCTTGCCAACTGAGGCCCACGATCTGCTGACGAATGGGCAATCAATTCTTGGAAGTAGCTGTGGAGACGGCCCTAGAAGCCGGCGGCATCTTGCTCTCAGAGTTCGATCGCCCCGCAAAGATCAGCTACAAGGGGGAAGTAGATCTCGTTACGCAGGCCGATCGCCGCTCTGAAGAGGCGATTGTGGGCCGGTTGCGCACTTATTTTCCCAAGCACGCTATCGTGGCGGAGGAAGGAAGCGGGCAGCAGGGCGATGGGCGTTATCGCTGGATCGTCGATCCGCTCGACGGCACCACTAACTTTGCTCATGGCTACCCCTGTTTCGCGGTCTCGATCGGATTTGAGGAGGCCGGCGAACTACGGGCGGGAGTGATTTATCAGCCGATCACAAAAGAGCTCTTCACGACCTCGAGGGGAGAAGGCGCCTATCTGAACGAAAGACGGATCCGAGTTTCCAGCATCGATCATCTCTCAACGAGTTTGTTGGCCACCGGATTCCCCAGTACCAAGCGCGCGCGCAACCCAAACATTCACTACTATTGGAATTTCACACTGCGCTCACACGGAGTGCGCCGCGACGGTTCGGCTGCGCTCGACCTGGCGTCCGTTGCCTGCGGCCGGTTTGATGGATTTTGGGAGTTCGGCTTGCACCCTTGGGACACCGCGGCGGGAGTGCTTCTGGTGCGGGAGGCGGGAGGGGTGGTGACCGACTTCTCGGGCCAGACTTACCGCCCTGGCGATTATGAAATGCTGGCCTCGAATGGCCGTATCCATGCGGAGTTGCGTCAGATCGGCGCCGATATACAGCAGCGAATTGCCGATGGCTTGGAAGTGCCTCAGAAACCGGCTGTTCCAGGAGCAGAATAACTCTTGCGCCTCCTGATCGTTTCACTTTGATTGACGGCTTCCATTCCGGAGTGTTAGCCTCGCCCAGTTGTATCGTGTAAGCGGCCTAGAGTGGCATCAGTGGCTTGCAGAACAGTCTCGGAGCGCCATTATTGTAAAGATGGGAAGCTTGCTTACATCCCCGCCTGTGAGTCGCTGGGCAGCACTGCGTAACCGCTACCTGGGTCGTCCACAGCTCAAGAATCGCCTCATCCATGGCGAATCCGTACGCGACCGTGGTCTGGTACATCGATTCCGCGGCGGTTTAGGGATTACAACGCAACGCATCTGGCTCAGTGACCTGCCGGAAGGATTTCGCGGCTTCCGCATACTCCAACTGAGCGATATTCATCACAGTCTGTTTGTGCCTCTGGACCAGGTGGCGGCGGTGGTGGAGCTTTCCAATAAGCTCAAACCCGACCTGGTTGCGCTCACCGGTGATTTCGTCAGCTATTCCCGATCCTCGATAGAGCCGGTGGCGGAAATACTGGGCGGCCTGCGCGCGCGTTCGGGTGTTGTGGCCGTACTCGGGAACCATGACTTTCGGGTCGGCGCGGACGCGGTGGACCGAGCTCTGCGGCGGCAGCGCATTCAAGTTCTGCGGAATCGGCACCGTTTGCTACAGCGACGCGGCGCCACGCTGTATCTGGCCGGCGTGGACGACTACGGCTACGGTGCGGATCTGGGGCGGGCCATGCGCGGCATCCCCGAGGACGCGGCCACGATTCTTCTGGCGCACAATCCACGTTTGGTCACAGCGGCGGCGTGCCGGGGTATAGGCTTGGTGTTATCGGGCCATACGCATGGCGGCCAGGTGAACTTGCCGTTGCTGGGCACCGTGTACGGGCGGTCGCCCGAGCAAATGCGCTTCAAAATGGGCTGGGACCGGCTGGGCGCTACGCAAATTTACGTCAGCCGCGGTATTGGGACGATCGTATTGCCGTTGCGATGGCGCTGCCCTGCAGAGGTGCCATTGCTCGAGCTCGAGCCGCACCAGCGCGACGACAGTTCCTCGTCCCCGTATGTTGTGCAACGCGGTTACGCTATTCCCTGGACAACCTCAACTCTGGGCATCGCCGCTGATTGACGTCGCACCCTTCCGGGACGCTCCCTTTCCTGCCTGACCGACCATCAGCGAGTCTCCGCCTCGCCTCTCATCCAGAACGAGCTTGATTCCTCTGAACCTGCAGGCGCATAGCGGCGGAGCGCAAGGTGTCGGAAATATTCCTATTGGCGGCGAGTTTTTTCAAATCGGGCGCAGTGATACTGGGCAGCATATGCAGAGTGACATCGAGGGGGGTTTTGGGATTATTCATCAGATTCATGACCACGCTGTAATTACGGCGAAAATTCCTGCCGTTGGCGATGATTCGCAGTATTTCTTCCGTGAGGCTGGCCATTGAGGCAAACGTCTCCACCTCTCGATCTGTAAGCCTGGAAGATTGGAGCACCGCGCGCTGCACCACTTTGCAGGGATCGCGGATCAGGGCCATGCGCTCCTCGCGATTTCCCTTCAGGGCGAGCTGCACTCGCTCGACGACGCGGAGGCCCCCGAGCCGTTGCAGGAGCGTGAGACGCTGTTCGCTGGTGGCATCGATGTCAGCCACCGCCTCAGCAAATGCCGATGCACTTTCGGCCTTGTCCGCCAGCAACTCCTCGAGTTGGTGACGCTGTTCGGCCGTGAGCGAAGGAGATCGCACCAGAGCGGCGACCAGCGCGCGATTGGAGCTAAGCTGGTCCAGGTCCTGCATCAGCTCTTGCACGGTGGAAGTTGGCAAAGCCTTTACGGCGGAAGTCAGAAATTCGATTGGGCAGCGCGAGTGTTTTATGAGAGCTACAGCGATCGCCGGCTTATCAAGGAGATTCCGCCGGCAATAGCGAAAGAGCTGCACGGCGGGATGGTCGCCGGCGAGCGCAGCCGCGAATGCCTCTATTGATTCGCTGAGCAGCGCGTTTTCGGCGCGTTCCCGCACCATATCGTCGGCATCTTCCTTGAGCAGAGTAAGCAGTTCAGCCCGTTCGGCCGGATTCAGCCCTGCGGATCCAGAGCAGACGGCCATCTTACGCTCACGCGTCGTGCGGCCAGAGAGGACTTCCTCGTATAACTCAGAGCTAATCGGCGCCTCCGCCAGGTTTCACATCGCTGCGAGTGAGAGTGATATTCCCCGACTGACCTGGCGTCCCGCCAAGGGGACGAGCGTTTCACCGTTCAGTTGGCCAAAGCAGATTTACTCACGCCAGGCGTCACTTCCGCAGATGGACCATTGCACGGCGTTTCGGCCGATGCCTATAATTTACAGTTTGCTTCGCTGGAGTAGAGGTCTGCGCAAGATCCCATAGGCGAAAAATGTCAGAAAACAGGGTTTTTACGGGCATTGAGCGCCGCCGCAACCCCGGCCTCCCTGGGGATCGCAGGGAAGCCGGCGAAGTGGCCATCTTCCAGGAGCTCGGCAAAGCCCTCACTTCATCGCTGCAACTGGATCAAGTTCTGCGCACGATCATGGAGAAAATCGACGAATTTCTCCACCCGGATACCTGGTCCATGCTGCTCGTCGACGAAGTCAAACAGGAACTTTATTTCGAGCTGGCCATCGGCAACAACGCCCACGGTCTGAAGGATGTGCGCATTAAGATCGGCCAGGGAATTGCCGGGTGGGTGGCGCAAAATCAGCAAGCCGTCATCGTTCCCGACGTAAGCAAGGACACGCGCTTCTTTGGGAAAGTGGACGAGAAAACGAAGATGGAAACGCGGTCCATTGTGGCCGTTCCAGTGCGTTTTCGAGATCACTGCCTGGGCGTAATTGAGCTGATCAACTGCATGGGCATGGACGGCTTTCACGATCGCGACCTGGCGCTCCTGGAAGCCCTGGCGGACTTTGCCGCCATTGCCCTGGAGAACGCGCGGCATGTGCAGCGCATTCATGAATTGACCATCACCGACGACTGCACGAATCTTTACAATGCGCGCCATCTCAACTTCATTCTGGAAACGGAGATCTATCGCTCGCAACGCTATGGGTACGAATTCTCCCTGGTTTTTTTGGATCTGGACCATTTCAAGGCCGTGAACGACACACACGGCCATCTGGCTGGATCGAAGTTACTGGCCGAGATCGGTCAAATGCTGCAGGATAAGTGCCGCCTCATCGATTTCGCATTTCGTTACGGTGGCGATGAGTTTGTGATTTTGCTTCCGCAGACATCCAAGGAAAATGCCTGCGTGGTCGCCCGGCGGCTGCACAAATTGATCCGCGAATCTCATTGGCTGACGGCGGAAGGGCTCGACGTGCGCATCACGACGAGCGCCGGGGTGGCTGCCTATCCCACGGATTCGAAGACCAAGGCGGAATTGCTGCACCTGGCCGATGAGGCGATGTATATGGTGAAGAATACCAGCCGAGACAACGTCGCGGCGGCAAAGCAAGGTCTGTTGTCCACGGCGTGAGTATGATGCCCGGGCGCGGATGCAGGCTTCAGACAAGCCTTGAACGCCGGACGCGAAGAATGCTAGTCTCGTTAGGGCACAGTTTTCGTACTCTCGCCTAGTGCCGTTCCAACTAGATTGGCCAAACGCGCAAGCGAACGTTTCCGAGAGATCGCCGTAATCAAGACGAAAGACGATTTGCTCAAACAAGTTGGAACGGCACTAGAGGGTTTAGTTGAGTATTCGGCTGCGCTGATCGATTTTTTGCCCGATCCATCGCGTCGCGCGGCGTCCCGCGCATATCCTTGCCGGCTCAGGTCTCTGGGTTTCCCCGGGTCCCGGTTGTTTCGAAAGACGAACTGCCGTATCGAAAACAAATGGCTGAATGAAGGTTGTTCGGCGCAAACCTTCTTCCTATACTGAGCTTCTAAGATCGCGAGGCGCTACTCGATGCGCACTACCGAAGCCGCGCGTTATGCACGCTGGTCGGCAGGTATCGCTGTTCTGCTGGTCGTTCTCGTAGCTTGTGTTTACGGCGCACGCGACTGGCAATCACGCCAGGCGCGCAAGAAGATGCCGGCGGCTGTGCCGTCCAGCGTGGAGCAGCGCTCTGCGGGATTTAGCTTCTCGAAGGTAGTGGGCGACCGTACGGAATTCACCGTGCGTGCCTCGCGCGCCACCGAATTCGTGGAAGGCGGCCGCAGCCTCCTCGAGGACGTATGGATCACTGCCTACGGCGGCGCTGGTGAACGCTTTGACAATCTGCACACGCGCACGTGCGACTATTTGACTGAGTTGGAGAGCATTAGCTGCGCCGGGGACGTGCAGATCGATCTGGACCGCTCCTCCGACCAGCACACCCCGGCCGGACCAGCCGAGCAGGCCAGTGGCTCGCGGCTGGTGCAGGTGGCAACCAGCCACGTATCTTTTGACCATAAGACCGGCCTGGCGACGACGGACCGCCCCGCGAGCTTTCGCTTTTCGCAAGGCGAAGGACAAGGAGTGGGCTTCCGATACGAGGCGCAACAAGGCGAAATACAGCTTCTCAGCGCCGTAGAGCTGGCCTTGCATGGGGCGGATCCCGCCGGCCATATATCACAAACCGCAGAGCAGGTGTTGAACCTCTCTGGAAGCAGCATGACCTTTGACCGTGATCGGCGCCTGATTCACCTGCTGGGTCCCGTCCACGCACATCAGGCGAATTTTGACCTCGTCTGCGGCAAACTTGAGGTGGAGTTGGACGAGCATATGTATGCGCACCGCCTGATCGCCACAGAGCAGCCCGAACTGCAGAGCGATGGCCCCTCGCATACATCCCTAAAGGCGGATACGATTACAGCGCTGGCTTCGCCCACGCGAATCGAGGCGATCATCGCCGAAGGCAAGGTACACGCGATTGCGCGAAACCCAGACGGCGAGGATCAACTGGAAGCGGATCGCTTGGAAACGGAACTGTATCCGGTCTCCAATCAGCCGCGGCTGCTCGTGGCCACCGGAAAAGTCATCGGGCATTCGAACAGGGCTGGCGTGGTGCGAAATTTGGAAACATCGATGTTGCACCTGGATTTCGCTCCCTCCAATAAGGGAGGCGAGGCGCGGGTGAAGCACGCGCAAACGCCGGCAGGTACAGTCGAGTCGTGGGACTCTGGAACCCTTTCCGGGAAACCAGACCAGGAGCGGACGCGCCTGACCGCCCAGCATTTGGAGGCGGATTTTACCGGCCAAAATGACTTGAGGGAATTACGGGGCTCGGAAGGCGTTCAGTTCGAGCGGCAGATTGGAGAGGCCTCCCCGCAAACCACGTCTTCGCGGCAAATGGTTGCTCAGTTTGCTCCCAGCGGGGGGTGGTCGATCGTAGACCAAACGGCTGACGTGCGACTGCATCAGGACAATGAAAGCGCCCAAGCGGATCATGCGCACTTTGAACGCACGAGTGACACCACGTTGCTGGAAGGATCGGTCGTGCTCACAGATGCGAGCTCCAGGACGACGGCACGGAGCGCAGTCTTCCATCAAAGCACGAATGAATTTCATGCCTTTGGACGAGTGGCCACGGTCGAAAGCTCGAGCGGCGGCAGTCAATTGGTCAACTTTGCGCCCGGACCCGGCCGGGTCTCAGGAGAACGGCTCGATGCCAATAGCGCAACAGGTCGCGCCGTCTATTCAGGAAACGCGAGGCTCTGGCAGGGAGATTCTATTGTTGAAGGCGAGACCATAGAACTCAATCGCCAGACCCATACGCTTATGGCGAGCGGTCAGGTTCATGCAGTTTTTCCGCAAGCCCCTGCGACGGGTCATGGCCAACCAAGCCCCCGGACGCTATCTAGCAAACTCCAGTTGTGGCATGCCCAAGGCAATCGTTTGATTTACCAGAGCGATGAAAATCGCGGCCGCATGGAAGAGAAAGTTCGCGCATCTTCCGAGGAAGGCTCCATGACCGCGGATGCCATGGATTTTTTCTTTGCGCCGGCAGGAAATTCGGCAACTCCAGATGCGAGCACGACCGGGAAACCGGGTGGTGGGCCGGCAAATGGGGCCGCGACAGGCCAGCAACTGGTTCGCGCTTCGGCATTTGGCAGCGTCAACGTGGAACAGCAGGGCCGTCACGGGAAGGCCAATCGCGCGGACTATACCGCCCAAGACGGCAGGTTCGTACTTTCGGGCGGGACCCCAACTGTGTATGACGCTTCAGGAAACGCAACGCAAGGGCGTCAATTGACCTTCTTTTTTGGCGATGATAGCATTAACGTCGAATCGGCGGAAGGTTTGCGAACGCTAACGCTGCACCAGGTCGAGAAATGATGGGATATGTCCAAACTCCAGGCCGTCGACCTTTGCAAGTCTTACCGGGGACGGAAGGTTGTGGACGCCCTGGACCTGGAGGTCGGCGAAGGTGAGGTGGTTGGCCTGCTGGGTCCGAATGGTGCAGGAAAAACTACCACGTTTTACATCCTCGTTGGCTTGGCTCGTCCGGACTCGGGGCGTGTCCTTCTTGACGGGGAAGATATCACCGATCTTCCGATGTATCTTCGAGCTCGGAGCGGTATCAGTTACCTTCCCCAAGAGCCTTCGGCCTTTCGCCAACTGACCGTCGAGGAAAACCTGCTGGCCGTTCTAGAGACCCTTCCCTTGAAGGCGGAGCAGCAACGCGATCGACTAGAAGAACTGCTGGCGCAAATGGGACTGGAAACGGTAAGAGACAATCGGGCCTACACACTCTCAGGGGGAGAGCGGCGGCGGCTGGAAATCGCGCGTTCGCTAGTTCTGAACCCGGCCTTCATCCTTCTGGACGAACCGTTTTCGGGAATTGACCCGCTGGCCGTAGTCGATATTCAAAAGATCATCACGGACTTGAGCCGAGCGCGAATCGGCATCCTGCTCACCGACCATAACGTTCCAGAGACGCTGGCGGTGGCCGATCGCGCCTATATTCTGCACGGCGGCCGCATTCTCTGCGCCGGGACGCCCAGCGAGCTGAGCACGGATGCCGAAGTGCGCCGCATCTATCTGGGCCATAACTTCCGCCTGAACTAACTTCCATGAGTTGGCTCCAACCCAAACTCCACCTCAAAGTCGCGCAGAAGCAGATTCTGACGCCTGGCTTAGTGCAGATGGTGAGCGTGCTGGCTCTGAACCGCTTAGAGCTTCGCGAAATGATCACTCAGGAAATGGTTGCCAATCCGATGCTCGAAGAGATGACGGAGGAGAGCCAGGCGACCGAGGAGGATTACAGCGAAGAGGCTTTTATCAAGGCGGAAACAGAAAAGGTCCCGGAGACCGAAGCGGCAAATCCCTTTGACGAATTCGATCTCAATTCCTTCTTCAATCAGTATTTGGACAGCGGCGGTGGGAATGGAAACGGCGAGCACGAAGTCATCGAGAAGCCGTCGTTTGAAAAATTCATCTCCTCGCCGCAAGGATTAACCGAGCACCTGAGTTGGCAGTTAAGTGTGACGGTTTGTAATGAGACCGTGCGTGAAATCGCCGAAGTCATCATCGGAAATCTCGATGAAAATAGCTATCTCACGGCATCCCTCGAGGAGATTGCCAAAAACGGCAACTATTCCGTGGAAGACGTGGAGGAAGCCTTAGCTACGGTTCAGGAGTTCGATCCGCTTGGCGTGGGCGCCCGCAACCTGCGAGAGTGCTTGCTCATTCAGCTTCGCACGCTCGATGCTCAGAACACCCTCGCTCAGCAGATTGTGTCCGAATGCATGCCTAAGCGGCCCATGGCGGCCACTGAAGATGAACAGCAAAGCCCGGAGAGTCCGCTGGCGAAGCTGCTACAGGGGAATCAGCTCAAGGAGGTGGCGCGGGCCTTAAATCGTCCCATTGAGCTGGTCAAGCGCGCCATGGAAGTGATTCGCGGTCTCGACCCGCGTCCGGGACTGCGCTACAACAAGACGCAGGCGCGTCTGGTCGAACCCGACGTGTACTTCCGCAAAATGGACGACGGGTGGCACGTGTTCATGAATGAAGATGATGTGCCGCAGCTTCGGCTGAGCCACGTCTATCGAAAGCTGCTGGCCCGCGACGCCGCCGACCGCGAAGTGCGCAACTACGTCAAAGAGCGCTTCACCGCCGCATTGCAGCTTATGAAGAGCATTGAGCAACGCAAGCACACCATCCTGCGCGTCTGCCAGTCGATTATCCAGCGCCAGGAGGAGTTCCTGGAATATGGAGCCGATCATCTCAAGCCCATGATGATCAAGGAGGTGGCCGAAGAAGTAGGCGTGCATCCCTCCACCGTGAGCCGCGCCGTCTCCAGCAAATATGCGCATACGCCTCAAGGTGTGCTCGAATTGCGGTCGTTTTTCAGTGAGAGTGTCAATGGTCCCGAAGGCTCCGGGATGTCTTTACAGACGCTGAAGCGCTTGGTGAAAAAGATGATCGACGAAGAAGATAGCGCTCACCCGCTTACCGATGATCAAATTGCCAAGAAACTGGCGGAGGGCGGCATTCAGGTGACGCGCCGCACGGTGGCCAAGTACCGTGAAGATCTGCGCATCCCCAGCACCCATCAGCGCCGCGTGAAGGCTTAGGCTCAGTCAACGTGAAACATACCGCCGCGTCGGACGCCCGCCAACTGGTGATTCTGACGGGGCTGAGCGGCTCCGGAAAAAGCACCGTTCTGAAGACCTTCGAAGACCTGGGTTATTACTGCGTGGATAACCTGCCTGTAGAGCTGATCTCCACGTTCAGCGAACTGAATTTTTATGGCAATTCCGAAGTGCCGCGCGCCGCGCTCTTGGTTGACGCCCGCGAGGGCAATCAGATTGAGCGTCTGCCGGCTCTGTATAAGCAGATCAGCCGAGAGGTGCCCGCGAGTTTGGTGTTCATCGAAGCCTCCGATGAGGCGTTGCTGCGGCGGTTCAGCGAAACGCGCCGTCCGCATCCTTTGGGTCACGACCGGCCCGTACGTGAAGTCTTGACGCGCGAGCGCCGTTTGATGGCGCCGATACGAAAGCTGGCTGATGTCGTGATCGATACGACGCGGTTCAATGTCCATGAACTGCGGCAGTTCATCATGAATCGGTTTCAAAGCCGGAGCAAGCGGCCGATGATGGTTTCTCTGGTGAGCTTCGGGTACCGCTATGGCCTGCCCGCGGATTCGGACCTGGTCTTTGATGTGCGATTCTTACCCAATCCACACTTCATTCCACGGCTGCGCAAATTTTCGGGGCGCAATCCGAAAGTGGCGCGGTATATCCGGTCATTCCCCCAGACCGGTGAATTCCTGCGGCGCATCGAGCACCTGCTGATTTATCTCATTCCCCATTACATCCGCGAGGGCAAGAGTTATTTAACCATTGCGTTCGGGTGTACGGGCGGGCGTCATCGTTCCGTGATGCTGGCCGAGGCGGTGCGTCGCGCTTTGGCCGCGCGGGGCTATACCACCAAGGTAGTCCATCGCGATCTTGACAAGTGGACGGCTTGACATTCTTTTTTGTGCTTCGTAACGTGGCCTTCGGGCACGTGGATTGGAACGAGTGAGGAGTGGGAGCGGAACAGCACATTCACGAGCTGCGGCGGTTGCTCCGCTACGCGCGGCCGTACCGCGCGCGCTTGTTCCTGGGTGTTTTGGCTCTCGCGCTGTTGGGAATGGCAGAGGGCCTAATCGCCCTGATGATTACGCCCATGGTCGACCGCATCTTGAATCCATCGAGCGACGATCCTCACCTGCCGCTGGTAAGACTCCCTGGTAACCATGTTATCTATCTCAATTCCTTTCTGCCCGCCAGCATTCACTGGGTTTGGACAATATTTTCTATCGTTCTAGTCGTAATTTTCGTGGTCAAGGCGATTGCCGAGTACTTTGGGGTCGTCGAGGTACAGTACGCCGGGCAGGCGGCGATTACCGACCTGCGCAATGAAGTTTACGAAAAACTGGTACGCCAACCGATCGATTTTCTCCAGAAGCAACCCACGGGCCGGCTGATCTCCGCCGTCATTAACGATGTCGAACGAGCACGCCTAACGCTTTCGGAATCACTGGCCCTTTCTTTTCGGTATGTTTTCACGCTCTTCTTTCTTTTGATCGTGATGTTCGTCGTGGACTGGCAGATGGCGCTGGCCTCGGCGGTTTTAGTGCCGGTTGTGCTTTTCCCGGTGCGGAAACTCGGCCAGCGGATTCGCAGAGCGACGGAATCGAGCCAATCGCATCTCGGCGAGCTGAGCCAGATTTTGCAGGAGACGCTGAGCGGAAATCGCGTGGTGAAGGCCTTTGGTATGGAGCGCTTCGAGATCACCAGGTTCCGCGAGCGAGCCCGGCGGCTGCTGCATGAAAACATGCGCTGGATCCGCACGTTTGTGATTAGCGGGCCGCTCATGGATGTTCTGAGCGCGGTGGTGTTCGCGTTGGTTTTGCTTTACGCCCGCGAACAGATCAAACATGATCTGATGACCACCGGCACCTTCGGCACATTCGTCTATGCCTTGTTCAAGGCTTACGAGCCTGTGAAAGGGATGGGCGGCGTGTACCAGCAGTTTGAGCAGACCCACGGCGCGACGACGCAGGTCTTCGGGTTTCTGGCTCTGCAAGAGGAGGTGGAGGAACATCGCGGAGCCCGCGTGCTTGCGCCATTCTCGCGCGAAGTCGAATTCGATAACGTGAGTTTTGCGTACGATCCGGCAGTGCCGATCCTTCGAAGCATCTCTTGGAAGGCCCGCGCGGGCGAAGTGGTGGCGATCGTGGGATCGAGCGGAGCCGGAAAGACGACCTTAGTGAACTTGCTGCCCCGTTTTCATGACGTTACGGGGGGATCTTTGCGTATCGACGACCTGGATGTGCGGGACGCTACGTTACGATCGCTGCGCGAACAGATCGCCATCGTGACGCAGGAAACGATCCTGTTCAACGACACGGTATGGAACAACATTTGCTACGGTCAGCCCAGCATGAGGGAGGAGCGTGTATATGCGGCGGCTCGGGCTGCGCTGGCACACGACTTCATCGAGTCCATGCCGGAGGGATATCAGACCGTTTTGGGCGAACGAGGGCAGCGTCTGAGCGGGGGCCAGCGCCAACGGCTCGCTATTGCCCGCGCGCTGCTCAAGGACTCGCCGATCCTGATTCTCGACGAGGCCACTTCGGAACTTGATTCTGAGTCAGAGCTTCTGGTCCAGAAGGCGCTGGCCAACCTGATGACGGAACGCACCGTATTCGTCATTGCCCATCGGCTGTCGACCATTCGCCGCGCGGATAAGATCATTGTCTTGGATGACGGACTGATTGCTGAAATCGGGACGCACCAGGAGCTGCTCGCGCGCAACGGGACGTACGCCCGGCTTTATGAACTGCAATTCACGGATAGCGACGCCACGCCTTCCCCCGCGGGCCCTTTGGAATCATGACCGCTGCGTCCGCGGCCAAAACGGTGCGTTCCATGACGGGTTACGCGCAGGCTCGCTCCGAGCAGAACGGCTGGAACATGCGGGTGAGCCTGCGCAGCGTCAATCATCGTTTTCTCGATCTGCGTGTGCACATCCCCGAGGGATTCGAGGCGTTGGAGCCGCAGATGCGACAAATGGTGCGCGACCATGTTCATCGCGGCCATGTGGATCTGACCTTACACATAGAAGGTTCCCGGTCAGCCAACTTACAGATTGATCGCAAACTGGCCACCGCCTATTTGCGCGCCATCGAAGAATTGCGGCAAGAATTCAACCTCGCGCCGGAGCCCCACCTGGTGGCCTTGTTGCGCCTTCCCGGAGTCGTCGCGCCGCCCACATCACTGGGACCATTGCCGGCCACATTCGATGACGAGCAGCTCGGGACGCAAGTCTCTGCCTGCCTGGAGGAGGCCCTTCGCAAGCTGGACGAAATGCGCCGGGAAGAAGGCCGCTCCCTGGCTCGAGACATGAGGGCTCTGCTAAAGAGTATCGGCGATAAGACAGCGCGGCTCGAGATTCTCTCTGAACAAAGCCGGCCGGTATACGCCCAGCGCCTTAACATACGATTGCAAGAATTGCTGGGAACGCTCCCCATCGATCCGGTACGCGTCGCACAAGAAGCGGCAGTGCTCGCCGAAAGGGCTGATGTATCGGAAGAATTAGCCCGGCTGCGCAGCCATGTGGATCAATTCGACAGATTGACCGGAGAAGCCGGCGAGATCGGAAAAAAGCTGGACTTTCTGCTGCAGGAAATGCAGCGCGAAGCGAATACCATGCTGTCAAAGACCCCGGGACTTGGCCAGGAAGGACTGGCTATGACGGAGCTTGGATTGCAGATCAAAGCGGATATCGAAAAGCTGCGCGAGCAGGTGCAGAACGTAGAATAGAAATGGCCGGCTCAACCCCGCGAGTGCTGATCGTTTCCGGTCCCTCGGGTTCGGGCAAGTCCACGCTCGTGCAGAATCTGCACGGACTGCCGGGCCTGGTGTTTTCTGTTTCATCCACGACGCGCCCGCGCCGCCTGACGGAAAGCCCGGGAAAATGTTATGATTTCATCACCGAAGCGGAATTCAAGCGCAGGATCGACTCGGGCGAATTTCTGGAATACGCGCAGGTGTTTGGGCGACATTGGTACGGTACGCCGCGGAAGCAATTGGACGATGCGCGTCGTGCGGGGCTCGACTTGGTGCTGGAGATCGACGTGCAAGGCGCGCGGCAAGTGAAGCAAAAATTGCCTGAGGCGATTGCAATTTTTATCGTCCCGCCGTCTAGACAGGATCTTGAGCGCCGCCTGCGTTCCCGGGGGCAGGATGCGGATGAGGCCATAGCTCGCCGTCTGGAAGGCGCGCGGCAGGAGATCGCGAGTTCGGCAGAATACGATTTCGTGGTCGTCAACGACGATCTGGGACGGGCCAGCGACGAATTGCGAGCCATCGCTGTGGCCTCCCGCTGCCGCCGGCGGGACAACGACGAACGGCTTCGCAAAATTCTCGAGTCCTTTGGAGGTTCCTGACGCATGGCCGTGCTCAACCAGGCTCCGGACAGCCAGTTCGCGTTCGTGGTGGTTGCGGGGAAGCGCGCGCGCCAATTGATGTCGGGCGCGGTGCCGCTACTGGCGAACCCTCGCTCTCATAAAGCCACCCGCGTGGCCATGGAGGAACTTAGCGCCGGACAGCTCGAATATCGAACACCTGACCTGGACAGCGCGGAAAAGGACGGCAAGCGGCGGAAAGAGTAGGGCCGCCCAGTGATGCGCATCGCGCTCGGCGTTACCGGAGGAGTAGCGGCTTATAAAGCGGCCGAACTGGTCCGACGGCTGCAACAAGAGCAAATCGAAATCCAAGTGGTGATGACGCGCAGCGCACAGGAGTTCGTCGCGCCGCTGACGTTTGCAGCCCTGACTGGGCAGAAGGTCATCACGCAATTGTTTGGAGCCGAGGCGCCCGCCAACGTCGAGAGCGCTATCGAACACATCGCCGTCGCACAACGCATCGACGCGCTGGTCATCGCCCCGGCCACGGCCGATATAATCGCAAAATTGGCGCGTGGCGTTGCGGACGATTTCCTCACCACCTTATATCTGGCTACTACCGCGCCGGTAGTCGTCGCTCCGGCCATGAACGTAAATATGTGGGAACACGCCGCGACCCGTGAGAATGTGCAGATCTTGCGTGATTGGGGCGTGCGCGTAATCGCTCCGGAGGAAGGATATTTGGCTTGCGGCATGACCGGGGCCGGGCGACTTGCTGGATTGGAGGCGATCATAGAGGCAGTTCTGGAAGCGCTCCGCATCCGGCGGGATTTGGAGAAGGAAACGGTGCTCGTGACCGCCGGTCCCACTTGTGAGGATCTGGATCCGGTCCGATTTCTGACCAATCGCTCCTCCGGCCGGATGGGATACGCCGTGGCTGAAGCGGCAGCGAGGCGCGGGGCGCGCGTGGTTCTGATCAGCGGGCCAGTAGCTTTGGAAGCCCCGGCGGGGGTCGAGCGCGTCGATGTTCGCACGACCGAGCAGATGCATCGCGCTGTTCTGGCTAATTTGGATCGCACGACGGTGGTTGTGATGGCTGCCGCAGTTGCCGATTATCGGCCCGTCAGGCCCTACGCGAACAAGCTGAAAAGAGGCACAGAGCGCTTGAACATCGAATTCGAGCCTACAGCTGACATTTTGGCTGACGTTTCGCGGCGCAAAGGGGACCGGCTTTTAGTCGGCTTTGCAGCGGAAACCGAGCAAGTGACCGAACATGCCCGGCGCAAACTGAAGGAGAAGGCGGCAGATCTGATCGTGGCCAACGATGTGACGGCTCCGGGAGCCGGCTTTGACCGCGACACCAACGTCGTTACGATTTTCGGCAGCGATGGCCGCGAACAATCGCTGCCGAAATTGACTAAGATTCAAGTGGCGCATCGCATTCTTGACGAGGTCGTGGAGCTTCGGCGCTCCGCGCACCGCGTTGGCAGCTCTCCTGAAGCTCGCTGAGGCGTAATGGACTCGGGATTTTCTACTTCCAACAGAGAAAAACTGCAATCCTGGCTGCGCTACTACGAAGATTTGGGCATACGAGCGTTCTATCGCGATCGTGCGCCACGGCGGGCCTCGACGGATGAAACAGTCACAGGAATACAGGAAAAAGAAACAGCCGAGGTTGCCACGGCAAAGCCTGCGCCGCCTGCACAAAGTCGCGCGGTTCCCAAGTTGCCCTTGATGGGGCGCGGGCCGTCTCTTTTCGAAGCGGCCGAGCGGGTCGAAGGGGATTCGCTCGAGCGCATATGCGGCGAGCTGGCTGGCTGTACGCGCTGCAAACTGCACCGCCGCCGCACAAATATCGTCTTCGGTGTCGGCAATCCGCATGCCGAGCTGGTGTTTGTGGGAGAAGGGCCGGGACATGACGAGGACGTGCAAGGAATCCCCTTCGTTGGCCGCGCGGGTCAGTTACTCACACAGATGATCAACGCCATGGGGCTCAGCCGTGAAGATGTGTATATCGCTAATGTCGTGAAATGTCGCCCACCTGAAAATCGCGCCCCCGAAAAGGACGAGGTCGCCACCTGTTTGCCATTTCTCTTGCGCCAGCTTACGAACATTAATCCTAAGGTCATCGTTTGCCTGGGAAGCGTAGCGGCGCAGGCTCTGCTGAATACAAACAAAGCCATCTCGCATTTTCGGGGCCAGTGGCTGGATTTTCGTGGCGCCAAGTTGATGGCCACGTATCATCCTGCATATCTGTTACGCAATCCCCACGCGAAGCCGGAAGTCTGGGCCGATCTGAAGAAGGTCATGGCTTTCCTCGGCCTTACCCCGCCCAAAGGAAAGCGCGCCTGAAAAGGTTCCGCCGGGCAGTTGGTCGTTTTCGATTGCCACGGCTGCTAAACTAGTGCCGTTCCAACTATTTTGACCAAATGGCTGGAGGTGTGATGGCCTACGCCTACGTCTTGTTAAGCGACCAGGACGGGAGATTCTATGTCGGCAGCACAGGGGACTTGCGCGCACGATTGCAGAAGCACAACTCAGGCGCGGTATGTTCCACGGCGTATCGTCGGCCCTTGCGGTTAATCTACTATGAGGGGTGTTGGAGCACTGACGACGCCCGCCGACGAGAACGTTACTTGAAATCGGGACGAGGGGGGCGCTATCTCAAACAACGCCTCGCTTCTTGGTTGGCCCCGAACCTGATTCGTTCTGGGGCATATTCTGTGATTAACCGATCCCCGTCAGGTTCGGGGCTGGCTGAAATTCGTAGCAACAAGTTGGAACGGCACTAGGCCACTCCCATGGTTCGCACTTGTGAAGTGGCTTTACCCCTCCCGCTGCGCACAACTTTCACCTACCGGGTCCCCGGCGCGCTCGATGAACAAATGGTGGCCGGTGCGCGCGTCGTGGTGCCATTCCGCAATCGAGCCATGCTGGGCGTTGTACTCGGACGCGGCGATGGTCCGGATGGGGCCTCGCTCAAGAATGTCGCGGAGATTCTCGACCCTGTGCCGGCGCTTTCGTCCCGTTTGGTGGAACTCGGGCGCTGGATCTCGAATTACTACTTGTCGCCTATTGGCGAAACGCTTCGCGCCATGCTGCCGCCGTCGGTCGAGTTGCAGTTTGACCGCGAGTGGCAGATCAGCGAAGCGGGCCGGGCACGCCTGCAAGAGCTGCGATCACTGGCGGCTCCGAATGAAGCTGAATCTGCCGACCTCGCCGTCTTGCAGGTATTGGAAGCCCGCGGGGGTGTTGTGTCCGATGGAATTCTCCGCAAATTGCGAGATAGTTCGGCTGCAGTGGCGCGTCTCTTGCGAAGGAACGAACTGGTAGTCCGGGGAGCAGGCAGGCATCGCACAGCGCGGATGCAGAAGATCGTCGCCTGGAAGGTTCAGGCCGTTCCCGCCCCGTTCCGCCCCGCGGAGCAGAAGGTTCATCGCGTCCTCGCCGAAAACGCCGGGCCTCTGGCGCTGGTATCACTCTTGAAAATGGCCGATGTATCGCGAGCGGTGGTTCAACGTCTCGCGAAGCAAGGCAAATTGCTGGTGACGGAAGAACCTTTGGCTCCGGAAGAGGTGCGTTTCGCGACCGATCTGCTTCCGCCTAGCAACCTACTGAATGCCGAACAAGTCCATGTCATGAACGCTATCAAGGCCTGGTTGCAGGCGCGTGCGTTTCATCCCGCCCTGCTGTATGGCGTCACGGGCAGCGGCAAGACGGAGGTGTACCTCCACGCCGTCGAGGCAACCCTCGCGCTCGGCCGTACGGCGATCATTCTGGTTCCGGAAATTGCCCTGACCATGTGGATCAGCGAGATCTGCCGCGCGCGTTTCGGCGGCACGGTGGCCGTGCTGCATAGTGGCCTTTCCGAGCGGGAACGCGCTCGGGAATGGTGGCGAGTGCGTCGCCAGGAAGTGCAGGTGGTGGTCGGGACGCGCTCCGCGGTGTTCGCCCCCTTAGAGGGCATCGGATTGATCGTCGTCGACGAGGAGCAGGAGTCCAGCTACAAGCAGGAAGAAGCGCCACGTTACCACGGACGCGACGTGGCCCTCATGCGGGCCAAGCTGGAAGGGGCGGTGGCTTTGCTCGGCTCGGCCACGCCTTCTCTGGAAAGCTACCAGCGCGCACGCGAAGGAAAATACGACCTGCTTTGCCTGCGATCGCGCGTCGAAAATCGGCCCATGGCCGCCGTGCAGATCGCCGATCTTCGCGAGGATTTCCGGCGGACTCACAAGACCGCCCCGATTTCCCAGGATTTGCGCGAGGCCATTGCGCGGGAGCTTGCGGCGGGCAGGCAATCCATCGTGCTGATCAATCGCCGTGGCTATTCCTGGTTCGTGCTCTGCCGGGGCTGCGGCGCCGCTGTTCTGTGTGAGAATTGCAGCATCGCGCTCACTTATCACAAAAAGCGCGAGCGCTTGGCGTGCCACTACTGTGGCTTCTCTCGCCGGGTACCGCGGGCCTGTCCGAAGTGCAATTCCGAACATATCTATTTTGTCGGCGCAGGCGCTGAACAAGTGGAGGAGCACCTGCGCACGCTTTTCCCGCAGGCTCGCATCGCCCGCCTCGACCGCGATGCCGTGCGCCATAAGCGGGCCTTCGGCCAAGTACTCGGCGCATTCGGAGCCGGGAGCATTGACATCTTGGTGGGGACACAAATGGTTGCCAAAGGACACGACTTCCATGGCGTCACTCTGGTTGGAGTTGCCTCCGCCGATGCGCAACTCAGTTTCCCCGATTTTCGCGCGGCGGAGAGAACATTTCAGCTCCTGACCCAAGTGGCGGGGCGTGCCGGCCGCGGTACCTTGCCGGGAAAGGTGATCGTGGAGAGCTATCACCCCGAACACTATGCGATTCAGATGGCCGCATCCCAGGATTATGTCTCGTTCTTTGAAAAGGAGCTGCACTTTCGCCGTTTGATGCATTACCCGCCCTTTGTCGCGCTGGCGAGCGTGCTGGTGCGGGGCGCGAAGCTGGAAAAGGCCATTCACTGGTCTCGGCAGATCGAAGCCTTCTTTGAATCCCAAAAAATGCCGGAAATAAAGGTATTGGGGCCGGCGGCCGCCCCACTCGCGCGTTTGAAGGGCCAATACCGCTTCCATTTCTTGCTGAAATCCACGCGGAGAGCCGCCCTCAATCAGATTTTGAACAAGTGCCTGGCCTGTTGTGTGGAGAAGGAAATCCCGGATCGCGCGATTTTGATCGATGTAGATCCGGTGAATCTGTTGTGAAGCAGGCCTTCAGACGATAAAGGGTGCCGGCATGAAGCTCAGAATGAATATCGCGAGCGCCACGCCAGCCAAGATACGCCGCGTCCGATCGAGCGGCTTCCAGCGATCGACCAGCGGCGGGTGGCGGAAGCCAATGGCCACCAGCAGAACCGCCCAAACCAGCCAGCCAGCCCAAAACTTCACCGCCAAAGGCACGAGCAGCAACGCCACAGCGAAAGAGACTCGGCGATGCCGCTCGCTCGCGACTGCGTAGAGAATATGCCCGCCGTCCAATTGTCCGGCGGGAAGCAAGTTCAGTGCTGTCGCAAAAAGTCCCACCCAAGCCGCGCGTCCCATCGGATGTAACAGGAGGTGCCCGTGCGAGACGCCCGGCCGAAGGCAGAATTCCAGCAAGCGCTCGATGAGCGGCTGCCCGAACACCAGGGCGGACGATGCGTCGCTGGTCGGAATAACTTTCGAGAAGAGAATCGCCGTGGCAAGCGCGGGCACCGCAATCAAAAAGCCTACCAGCGGACCCGCCAGAGCCATGTCGAATAAAGCCCGGCGGTTAAAAATTGGCGACCGGATTCGAATGAAGGCGCCGAGAGTGCCGATTAAAGTGGGCGCCGGAATGAAGTAAGGGTAGGTGGCGTTGATATGGTAGTGGCGGCAGGCGAAAAAATGGCCCAGTTCATGGGCAAGGAGAATGCCCATGAGCGTCACCGCAAAGGGAAAACCCGAGATAAACAGCCGCGGCTCCACGAAGGGCCGGAAATAATCGGAAAAAAAACGATCGAATCCCGGCGACTGATTGGCAGCGTAAGCAGCGGCAAACTGCGCACCCGCCGCGAGCGTAGAGAACGCTGTGATCGTGAAGAGGCCGATCGCTACGACGAGAGAACGAATGGAACGCGGCTCCGGCGGCCAAATGAGCTGGCGAGCGGGCAACCACGGCGCCGGTTCCGGTCCTACCAGTTCTATCGGAATCGGCTCTGGTTCGTCTTGCATATGAATATGAGTTGGATGCAGCCAGACCGCGAAACGAGGTGGCCAAGCCCTCGCGGTCAGGCTTTGCCGGAAGCGTGTTTGGGGGATTGATCAATGTCTATCGATTGCAGCTCTTTCCCTGGCTTAAAACGTACCGCCTTACCCGGAGGGATGTTAACTTCCTGACCCGTGCGGGGGTTGCGGCCGATGCCCGTTTTGCGCGGCTTGACGTTGAAGACGCCGAAGCGGCGGAGTTCGATTCGGCGGCCGCGGCCCATGGCGCTCTTCATGGTTTCAAAGACCGTTTCCACAGCCTGTTCGGCCTTCGTGCGCGTTACATTCGTACGACTGACCACTGCGTTCACGATGTCGAGCTTGATCACGCACGCCTCCTGCTGCAAAAAGGGAAGCCTATGCTAACACTCGCATTTAGCTTGTCAAGGCACCGAGGGCACGGCGGCGCCTGATTAACATAGAGCAGTATGCTAAGATTCAGCGTCGCCGAGGCGGGCGTGCGGCGGCGCTACAAAGATGATGGAAGGGCACACCGCCGTTCCGCCCAAAAATCCTAACTGCCGCCTTTCCTTACTGCTGGGGCGTGGTCCAACCCGGTGACGTCTGTTTTCGATGCGCGCTGGGCAGTGATAATATAAATAGATATGGCCTCGAAGAACGTCAGATTTACCGCTATCAAGACCGTGAAGAAGCCGACGACGGTGAAGTTCAAAACGAAGTCGGGCGAAACCGTCTCTTTTAAGGCACTCAAGACCGTCAAAGGGAAAGAAGTAGTTCATTTTCGCGCCAAGAGAAAATGAAGCGGATCTATCTAGACAGCAACATTCTCATAGCGCACTATTCAACGGATAAGGCTGAAGAGAGTAAAAAGAAGATGGTCGAGAAGGTTCCGTCCCGATTCCTGTAGAAAATCTGAAGGCGTATTCTCCTGAGAAGGCTTGAATAAAAAAGCCCGGAATCTCTTAGCCGGAGGTTTCGGGCACAGGAGGAATACGCCGTGAGGAAGACTAGCATTGGCCAGGAAGTGATCCAAGAGGGTTCGCTGCGAGAAGGTTTGGAGGCGGCCATCCGGGAGCGGGTGCGGGAAATTATTGAGATGGTTCTGGAAGAAGAAGTGGAATCGACGCTGGGGGCCTCGCGCCACCAGCGGGTGGCCGAACGGAGCGGCTACCGGCACGGTCGGAAAAGCCGCCGGCTGACGCTGCGGACGGGCACGGTTCGCCTGGGAGTGCCGCGTGCCCGGTTGGTGGATGCCGAAGGCAGCGAGCGCGAGTGGCAGAGCCAGTTGGTGCCGCGTTACCGGCGCAGCAGTCCGGAAGTCGAGCAGAGTGTGCTGGGAGTTTATCTTTCGGGATCGAACACGCGGCGGATCCGCCGGGCGCTGGAACCGTTGCTGGCCGGCGCCGCATTATCGAAAAGCACGGTGTCGCGGTTGGTGCTACGCCTAGAAGAAAGCTATCGGCACTGGCAGCGGCGCGATCTGGCAGAAGAAAAGATCGTCTATCTGTACCTGGATGCGATTTATCCCAAGGTGCGTAGTGCTGGGAAAGTGGTATCGCTGCCGGTGCTGGTGGCGCTCGGTGTGCGCGAGAATGGCGAGAAGGAGCTGTTGAGCTTGCTGACGGCCGGAGCCGAGTCGGCCGACGGCTGGCAGATGTTACTGGAAGATCTGGTGGCCCGTCACATGGGCCGGCCACGGCTGGTGATCAGCGACGGCAACACGGGGTTGGCGGCAGCGTTGGATCGGCTGTGGCCAGGCCTAGCGCACCAGCGCTGCACCGTGCACAAGCTGCGCAACCTAATGGCGAAAGCACCGAAGCATGCGCACGAAGCTGTGCGCGAAGACTATCACCGCATGGTCTACGCCGCGTCTCTGGATGTAGCGCAGGGAGCACGCCAAGCGTTCCTAGGAAAATGGAAGAAACTGTGTCCCGGCGTAGCGGCTTCTCTGGAAGAAGCAGGGGAGAACCTGCTTACGTTCTATCGGTTTCCGGAAAGCCAATGGCGGTCGCTGCGCACCACCAACGCCATCGAGCGGATGCAACTGGAGTTCCGCCGCCGCGTGAAAACTCAGGCGGCTCTGCCCAATGAGGGTGCAGTCCTGCGCGTGTTCTTTGGGCTCTGGATCAGCGGACAGATGAAGTTGCACCGCATCAGCGGCTACCGCGACATCGGAGGCACAGAAAAGGCTGCTGCTTAAGAAAAAGGAATTTCATGACTTCTCAGGAAAAATGCGATATTCACTTTTCTACAGGATTAGGGCCACAACCCCAGAATGAGGTCTTTTTGTCTTTTTGGAAAACTT
>WNGK01001652.1_pt1 | contig 35407 bp, 24 predicted proteins | sample 5400601 | NCBI WGS metagenome assembly WNGK01 (sample SAMN13153376, study PRJNA577476) | soil metagenome | isolation source: 60 cm soil or saprolite under Garry oak tree replicate 1 | place: USA:California | collected 2016-06-15 | reverse complement strand
CGACAACGTGACAATGGATATTGAGCTGATTGCGCCCATCGCTATGGAGAAAGGCTTGCGCTTCGCGATTCGCGAAGGCGGTCGCACGGTGGGCGCGGGTACGGTAAGTGAGGTCGTGGAGTAGTTCCATTGCCGATTGCCAATTGCTGATTGCCGATTGGCTTGGCTCATGGTCAGACAGCTCTGAATTCGGGATGGAGAATTGGAAATCGGCAATCGGAAATTGGAAATAGTTTATGCCGCGTGACAACATTGTGTTGCAGTGCACTGATTGCAAGAGTCGCAACTACGTAACCACCAAGAATAAGAAGACAACGACCGATCGTTTGGAGTTTCGTAAGTTCTGCCGGCGCTGCCGTAAGCACACAGACCATAAGGAAACGAAGTGACATTGCCGATTGCCAATTGCCGATTTCCCTTTAGCGGTTTGGTAGCGGGCTATCAGCAACCGAAAATCGGCAATCGGCAATGTCAGAAGGGGTATAGTGTCAACGGTTAGCACGTCGGTCTCCAAAACCGAAAGTCCGGGTTCGAATCCTGGTACCCCTGCCAGTTAGTTGAAAGAGAAATTGCATGGCGAAGAAATTTGGCAAAGTCAGCGTGAGCGAAGGAACAGACGAACTGGGGACCGAGGCTGGGAGCGCACGGGTGCCCGAAGTTCCTGACGGGGCGCCGCCGACCAAAGTGGAGCGCGGGACACGCTTCGGCGGCCCCGCCGTCACCACTCCTCGTCGTGAGAAGTACGCAGCGGCGAGTGCCGGATTCTTTATCCGTCTTGCTCAATTCTTGCGCGACACGCGCGCCGAGATGCGACGCGTCTCCTGGCCGACAGCTAAAGAGGTAAAGAACACGACGATAATCACTTTGATTGCTGTTGTCTTCTTCGCAGTTTATCTGTTTCTGATCGATCGAGTCTGGGCATTTCTCATCGAGCATTTGCGGACGTTGCTGGGCGGCTGAAAGAACGAAGGATTATCAGATGAAGCAGTGGTTCATACTTCACACGTATTCGGGTCATGAAAAGAAGGTTTGTGAAAGCCTGAAGGCTCGGGTTGCCGGCACTGAGCTCGAAGGCGCGATTTCCGAAGTCCTGGTGCCGACAGAAACCGTCGTCGAGATGCGCGGGAGCAAACGTATCGAGTCTTCTCGGATGTTTTATCCGGGCTACGTGCTGGTGGAAATCGATTGTGATGAGCGCGGTCATATTCCCGATAATGTCTTTCATGCGATTCGATCGACGCCGAAGGTTACCGGCTTTGTCGGAGGTCAGACTCCGACACCTTTAACCGCGCAGGAAGTAGATCAAATAGTTAATCAGCAGGCTGCGGCAGCCGAGAAGCCGAAACCGAAGTTTTCATATGCGGCGGGCGAGACGGTGCGAATCAAATCCGGGCCCTTCCAGAGTTTCACCGGTAAGGTTGAAGAAGTTAACGAAGACAAATCAACTTTGAAAGTCACGGTCACGATTTTCGGACGATCGACGCCGGTCGAGTTGAACTTTCTGGATGTAGAGAAGGTAACGTTTACGGAAGAGGAATAATGGCAAAGAAAGTTTCAGGCTACATAAAGCTCCAGGTGCCGGCGGGTAAAGCCAATCCGGCGCCGCCGATTGGGCCGGCGCTGGGCCAGCACGGCGTCAACATCATGGAATTCTGCAAAGCCTTCAACGCGAAGACGGCGCAGATGGATCCGGACATGAAAATTCCGGTGGTGATAACGGTCTATGCGGATCGCTCGTTTACCTTTGAAACAAAGACGCCGCCAGCGGCCGATTTATTAAAGAAGGCCGCTGCCATCGATAAGGGCTCCGGCAGCCCAAAGAAGGAGAAGGTTGGCAAGATAAGCCGCGCGAAGGTGGAAGAGATCGCCAAAACGAAGATGCCCGATCTGAACACCACGAATCTCGAGAGCGCGATTCGAACGATTGAGGGCACGGCCAGGCAGATGGGCCTGACAGTAGAATAATTGCTGATTGCTGATTGCGGATTTACTTGGGAAGCTGCAATTCAGATTTTTTTGAGAGGGAGAGGATACGCGACATCGGATATTGGAATGACGGAAAACCACAATCCGAAATTCCGAAATCAGCAATTCCTCGTTGGCACCTCGGAGTCAAGAAAATGAAGAAGCATGGGAAGAAATATCGCGCCGCGGCGGAAAAGATCGAGGATGGGCACAAGTACAGTCTCGAAGACGCGGTTAAGAAACTCAAAGAGATTGCCTTTGCAAAATTTGACGAGACGGTAGAGCTGACGATGTGGCTGGGCGTGGATCCGCGCAAAGCGGATCAGCTCGTGCGCGGCACGATAGTTTTACCGCACGGCCTCGGCAAGTCGAAACGCGTGCTGGTCATCGCGCAAGGTGACAAGATCAAAGAAGCTGAGGAAGCCGGCGCAGATTTTGTCGGCGGCGAAGACCTGGTGACCAGGATCAAAGGCGGCTGGTTGGATTTTGATGCGGTTGTCGCCACGCCCGATATGATGCGTCTGGTTGGCGGGTTGGGAAAAGTGCTCGGACCGCGCGGCCTGATGCCAAACCCGAAGACCGGCACCGTCACCTTCGATGTAAAAACCGCGATCAAGGAGACGAAGGCAGGCAAGGTTGAGTACCGGCTCGATAAGACAGGAGTAATTCATACGGCGGTCGGCAAGGTCTCGTTCGATGAGAACAAGATTGCTGAGAATACGCGCGCGCTCATCGAAGCCGTGGTAAAGGCCAAGCCATCCACAGCGAAGGGCAAGTATATGAAGAAAGTTAATATCGCGGCGACAATGAGCCCGGGCGTGTTGCTCGATGAAGCGGCGTTTGCCAAATAGAAGTGAGGAGCTATGAAGAACCGAGAACAAAAACAAAAAGACCTTGACGCCCTCGCTGAGCAGTTCAAAAACGCTAACGCGGCCGCGCTTGTAAGCTTTAAGAATATGACCGTCGCAAAAGATCAGGAGTTGCGTCGGCAATTACGTGAAGCCGGCGTTAGTTATTCGGTTGTTAAGAATACGCTGGCGCGTAAGGCTGCCGCCGGGACTCCGCTTGAGCAAATGGCCGATCAGTTCAAAGGTGTTACAGCGGTAGCGCTCAGTACCACGGATCCGGTCGGGCTTTCAAAAGCCATCGCCAAATTCAACAAGGCGAATCCGGATATCTTCAGCTTTAAGGTCGGGCTGGTCGAAGGAAAAGTCGTAGAGCTTAAAGAAGTGGAGTCGATCGCCAGCTTGCCCTCGCGCGACGAATTGCTTTCAAAGGTACTGTTTTTGATTAACTGCCAGGCGCAGCGCCTGGTCACGGTCTTGCAAGCCGTGCCGCGCAATCTTGCGGTCGTGATGGAACAGGTTCGCGCGCAGAAGGAAACGCAAGGCGCTTAGGGGATTGCGGATTGTGGAATTCGGATTTCGGAATGAAGTGAATCGGATTAGCTGGTCGCTCGCCAGGATAAAGGTTGGCAATCCGCAATCCGAAATTCACAATCCGAAATAGTTAACGGCCGTCGCTATGGGTCAGTGGGCGGCTAAGGAGATGGCGAGCGATAAGCGGAGATGCAACCGCAAAGCCGCCGGAGCAAAAGCAAACCATCTGGTTTGTGCAGAACGAATATAGGAGAACGTGATTAGTCATGGCTGATAAACTTCAGGGAATTGTTGATTCGATTAAGGACCTGACACTGTTAGAGGCCTCACAGCTTGTAAAGTTGATGGAGGAAACCTTCGGCGTGTCGGCGGCGGCAGCGGTGGCCGCCGCGCCGGCCGGTGCCGTAGCGGCCGGTGGCGGCGAAGCTGCGGCAGCAGCGGAAGAGAAGACAGAGTTTGACGTTATTCTTCAGGCCGCGGGTGGCAATAAGATTAACGTCATCAAAGTCGTTCGCGAAGTGACCGCTTTAGGGCTGAAGGAAGCCAAGGATTTGGTGGAAGCGGCCCCCAAAGCGGTGAAGGAAGGCGTTTCGAAAGAAGAAGCTGAAACGATAAAACAGAAGCTTGCGGACGTGGGTGCAACAGTAGAAGTTAAGTAGGATCGAGCTGCATTAACACGCGGAGTTTCGAGCTTTGAACTCGAAACTCGAGACCTTGTTCGCTTGACACTTCGATGTTTGGCGGTTAAATTTAGAGAGTATTGAGGCGCTGGCGTTACTCCCGGAAAACTTGGAAGAATGCAATCGCTTTTTATCAGAAAGCGGTCAGGGCGTTTTGTGCTCTGACCGCTTACATGTGTATCCAGGGCGAATAACTTCGCCGTTCTCGGTTTTGTGATTACACGACCGCAGAGTTCCGAGCGCAATCGGTAACCATAGGGAGCATTCATGTCTGCAAATTTGCTTGAAACTGTAAACACTGGGTTGGGGCGGCGCACGAGTCGGGCTCCGGAGCGTCAGGATTTTTCGAAAATCAAAACGGCGGTGCCGATTCCGAATCTGATCGAGATTCAGCGCGAATCATACAACCGTTTTCTGCAGATGGATCTGCTGCCCGAAGAGCGCGAAAGCACTGGCTTGCAGTCGGTCTTCAAATCCGTTTTTCCGATTTCGGATTTCCGCGAAACGGCGACGCTCGATTTTGTCGAGTATCAAATCGGCAACTGGCAATGCAAATGCGGCAATCTGGAAGGCTTGAAGTATCTGCGCACTGCCTGTAAGAACTGCGGCGCCAGCATCAAAGTGGATCCGCTGCGCCCGGGCGAAACACTCTGCCACGTTTGCGGCACTTTCAATTCAGTACGACCGGAACTGTGTCCTAATTGCGGCGAGCCGGTTGGCCTCAAGCATAAGCACGATCAGCAGGAATGTCAGGAGCGCGGCATGAGCTACAGCGTGCCGCTGAAAGTGAAGATTCGTCTCACGGTTTATGACAAGGACCCCGACACGAACGTCAAATCGATCCGCGACATCAAGGAAGAAGAGGTTTTCTTCGGCGAAATTCCGCTGATGACTGACAACGGTACCTTTATCATAAATGGAACCGAACGCGTCATCGTTTCACAACTTCACAGGTCGCCGGGCGTCTTTTTCAAACGCGGACAGGTCTTCATCGCCAAAATCATTCCCTACCGCGGCTCATGGGTTGAGTTCGAATACGATCAGAAAAACCTGCTCTACGTGCGCGTCGGTAAGCGAAAGTTTCTGGCATCGATGTTTCTGCGCGCCCTGGGGGTGTGGCTGGGTTCCAACTTCAATAGCAAATCTTTCGCCAGCGACGGCCAATTGGAAGACGCGGTAAAGACGGCCGTATTCAGCGATGAGCATCTGTTGCGTGCCTTCTACGTGGTGGACGAAGTTCGTGTCGACGATGGCCGTCTGATGGTTCAGGTCCCGGAATCGGGGCCGACACATCTGGTCGGGATGAAAGTTGATTTTGAAATCAAAGGTCGAGGCCCGGATCCGATTGTGCGTAAGGGTAAGGAAGTAACCAGGACTTCTCTCGAAGGATTGCGCAAGGCGAACATTGGCGAGGTGGAGATTGAGAGTTCGCAATTTGAAGGGGCTTATGCCGTTGCGGACGTTGTCAATACTGAGACAGGCGAGGTGATTCTCGAAGCTAATAACGAAATCACCGCGACCAAGCTGCAGGAGATTACTGAGAGCGGTGTACAGAGTTTCTCGGTCTTCTTTCCCGAGCGCGACGACGTCGGAATCGTGATCTCACAAACTCTGAAGAAAGATACGATCAGCAAACCCGTCGATGCGTTGCTCGAAATCTATCGCAAGATGCGCCCCGGCGATCCGCCAACCGTGCAGACCGCGTATCGTTTGCTCGAAGGCATGTTCTTCGATCCGCGCAAGTTCGACTTCTCGCGCGTCGGCCGTCTGAAGTTCAACATCAAGATGGGCAAGCCGGAGATGCTTCGCATCGAGGATCCGCTCCTGGCGGCGCCGGACTTCTTCGAGGTCGTCTCTTATGTCCTGAAGATGCGCCGCAACCCCGTCGATGACGAGAAGAAGCCGATCTATAAGGCTGACGATATCGATCATCTGGGAAACCGGCGCGTGCGCGCTGTCGGCGAGCTGCTGGAAAACCAGTTTCGCATCGGCCTCGAACGCATGGAGCGCGCGATCAAAGAGAAGATGTCGATTCATCAGGAGATGCAGACGACCATGCCGCGCGATCTTATCAATGCCAAGCCGGTCACGGCCGCGGTGCGCGAATTTTTTGGATCGTCTCAGCTGTCTCAGTTCATGGATCAGACGAATCCGCTGTCTGAGATCACTCACAAGCGGCGCCTGTCAGCGTTGGGGCCTGGCGGTCTGAGCCGTGAGCGCGCCGGATTTGAAGTGCGTGACGTACACCCGACTCACTATGGCCGCATCTGTCCAATTGAAACCCCTGAGGGTCCAAACATTGGATTAATCTCCTCGTTATCGTGCTACGCGCGCATCAACGAATTCGGATTCATCGAATCGCCTTACCGTAAGGTCGTCAACGGCAGCGTAGTTGAGTTTGTGCGAATTAGAAACGGCGGGGACACGAAGTTCAAACCCGGCGAACATGTGCCGCAAGATGAAGTTGATAAGGCGAACAAGCGTGTCGGCGCCAACGGCGAAAAAGCGAGTTACGAACCCTATCCGTTTTATCTGACGGCCTGGGAAGAAGACAAACACGTCGTCGGTCAGGCCAATATTCAACTGGATGAAAACGGTTACATCGTCAATGAACGCAATGCCGCGCGCAAAGCGGGCGAGTTCATCCTCGCTCAGCGCGATGAGATCGAATACGTCGACGTCTCGCCCAAGCAGCTGGTTTCAGTAGCTGCGTCGCTGATTCCATTTCTGGAAAACGACGACGCTAATCGCGCGCTGATGGGTTCGAACATGCAGCGACAGTCAGTACCGCTACTGCGTGCTGAAGCTCCGTATATCGGCACGGGAATGGAAGACGTCACCGCCCGCGATTCAGGGGCAGTCGTGATTGCGCGCCGCGACGGTGTCGTGGATTACACGGATTCCGAGCGCATCATAGTCAAAGCCGATCACAATGTCGATGGCACGATCTCGCGCGAAGTGACGGCGGACATTTACACGCTGATCAAGTTCAAGCGCTCGAATCAGAATACTTGTATAACTTTGAGGACGCGATTCTGGTTTCTGAGCGGCTGGTGAAAGAGGATTACTACACTTCGATTCACATCGAAGAGCTGGAAATCGAAGCCCGCGACACCAAACTCGGTCCGGAAGAGATCACCCGCGACATCCCGAATGTGGGCGAGAACATGCTACGCGATTTGGACGAGAGCGGCATCATTCGCATCGGCGCGCAGGTCAAACCCGGATCGATCCTGGTAGGTAAAGTAACACCGAAAGGCGAGACGCAATTGACGGCCGAAGAGAAACTGCTGCGCGCGATCTTCGGGGAGAAAGCTGCGGACGTGAAAGACGCGTCGTTGGTTTCGCCGCCGGGGATCGACGGCACGGTCGTTGACGTTCAGGTTTTTACGCGCAAAGGCCAGGAGAAAGATCAGCGTTCACTTTCGATTGAACAGGGCGAAGAAGAGCGCCTGCGACGCGATCTTGAAGACGAGATCCGGATTCTGCACGAGCAACGTGACGAGCGCATCTATGAATTATTCGAAGGCCGCAAGCTGTCGCAGGATTTGACCGTCAATCGTGAGGTCGTGATTCCCAAAGGCGAGCCGATTACTCGCGAGATGCTGAAGGCGGTTGAGCCCAAAGCTCTGCGTAAGGCTCAGGTCGCTTCGTCGCGCGTCGACGCTGCCGCCGAAGTGAAGCAATACGAGGACCGCACGGAGCGACAAATCAAGATTCTGTCGGACATCTACGAAGAAAAGATTGCCAAGCTCCGTCAGGGCGACGAACTTTCACCCGGCGTAATCAAAATGGTGAAAGTTTTCATCGCCATGAAGCGCAAGCTTTCTGTCGGCGATAAGATGGCCGGCCGCCACGGAAACAAGGGCGTGATTGCGCGCATTCTGCCGGAAGAAGACATGCCTTATCTTCCGGATGGAACGCCGGTCGAAATCGTTTTGAACCCGCTGGGGGTGCCGTCGCGCATGAACGTGGGCCAGATACTTGAAACCCACCTGGGTTGGGCCGCGCGCGTGCTGGGTCTCTATTACGCCACGCCGGTTTTCGACGGCGCGACCGAAAAAGAGATTAAGCAAAAACTACAGGAAGCCGGAGCTCGAGCTCGGGAACTCGGCCTTCCTGAAATCGTCAACGAGTCCGGCAAGGCCGTTTTGTACGACGGGTTAAGCGGCGACGCGTTCGAGCAGAAGGTAACGGTCGGTTACATCTACATGCTGAAGCTTTCGCATCTAGTCGATGACAAGATTCACGCGCGCTCAATCGGACCGTACTCGTTAATTACGCAACAGCCGCTGGGCGGCAAGGCGCAGTTCGGCGGCCAGCGCTTTGGCGAAATGGAAGTGTGGGCTTTAGAAGCATATGGCGCCGCGCACATTCTGCAGGAATTGTTGACAGCAAAATCGGACGACGTGGCCGGTCGCTCAAAGATTTACGAAGCAATCGTAAAAGGCGAAGCCGATTTCGATCCAGGGTTGCCTGAATCGTTCAATGTGCTGGTGCGTGAGCTCCAGTCACTTTGCCTTGACGTTGAACTGGTACAGAAAGACGGCGGCGCTGACGAGCCTATCGCTGAGCCGCTGATTACGAGCGGAATTTAGGGAATTCCGGAATGTCCGACAAACTTTAGTTTGTCGTCGATTCTGAGTCGTGAAGTGCGACAAACTAAAGTTTGTCGGACCCAATTGAAAAACGGAGAACTAAGGTGTTTCGATTTCATCAAGAGAAAACGCAACTCGCGCCTGACTTTGAGGCGATTCGCATTTCGCTCGCTTCGCCGGAAAAGATTCGCCAGTGGTCGCATGGTGAAGTGACCAAGCCCGAGACAATCAATTACCGTACGTTCAAGCCGGAGCGTGACGGATTGTTTTGTGCTCGCATCTTTGGACCGGTGGCGGATTGGGAGTGTCTCTGCGGCAAGTACAAACGCATGAAACACCGCGGCGTGATCTGCGACAAGTGCGGCGTCGAGGTCACGCAGGCGAAAGTGCGGCGCGAGCGTCTCGGCCACATAGATCTGGCCAGTCCCTGTTCGCACGTCTGGTTTTTCAAAGGTTTGCCATCACGCATTGGCCATCTGCTCGACATTCCTTTGCGGGAGTTGGAGAAAGTCCTCTATTTCGAGTCATACATCGTTATCGATCCTGGCGACGTGAAGGAATTGAAAGAGCGCGAGCTTCTGACTGACGAGCGCTATCGCGAGTTGAGCCGTGATTATCCGGGGCAGTTTGTCGCCCGGATGGGCGCTGAAGCCATCAAAGAGCTGCTTTCGATGGTCAACGTCGAAGAGCTCGCGGTCGAGCTGCGCCGCCGAATGCGTGAAGAGACTTCGCAGCAGAAAAAGCTCAAGTTTTCCAAGCGGCTGAAGGTCGCGACTTCGTTCCTCAAATCCGGCAACCATCCTGATTGGATGATCCTCGATGTGATTCCGGTGATTCCACCCGAGTTGCGTCCGCTGGTGCCCCTCGATGGTGGCCGCTTTGCAACTTCTGATCTCAATGATCTCTACCGCCGTGTTATCAATCGCAACAACCGTCTGAAGAAGTTGATGGAGTTGCGCGCGCCCGAAGTTATCGTGCGCAACGAAAAACGCATGCTTCAGGAAGCCGTCGACGCGCTGTTCGATAATGGACGCCGGGGCCGAGTGCTGCGCGGCGTCAACAATCGTCCGCTGAAATCGCTTTCCGGAACTCTCAAAGGCAAGCAGGGACGCTTTCGTCAGAATCTGCTCGGCAAACGCGTCGACTACTCGGGACGTTCGGTCATCGTCGTCGGTCCGGAGCTGAAGCTGCACCAATGCGGTTTGCCCAAGAAGATGGCGCTGGAGCTTTTCAAGCCATTTATCTACAACCAGCTGGAGAAGCAGGCGCATGCAGCCACCATCAAGCAAGCACGCGAAATGGTCGAGCGCCAGGAACCGGTCGTCTGGGACATCCTGGAAGAAGTCATTCGCGAACATCCGGTGCTTTTGAATCGCGCGCCTACCCTGCACCGTCTGGGCATCCAGGCATTTGAACCGGTGCTGGTCGAAGGCAAAGCGATCAAGATTCACCCGCTGGTCTGCACGGCATTCAATGCCGATTTTGACGGCGACCAGATGGCGGTCCACATTCCGCTTTCACCGGAAGCGCAGATCGAAGCTGCCGTGCTGATGCTTTCTTCGAACAATATTCTTAGTCCGGCCAGCGGTCAGCCGATTGCTGTGCCTTCACAGGACATCGTGCTCGGCATCTATTACCTGACGCGCGATAAGGAAGGCGCTAAGGGCGAAGGCCGCGTGTTCGCTTCGCGGGAAGAAGTCTTTCTCGCTCTCGATGCCAAAGAAGTCACGACCCAGACGCCGATCAAGCTTCGCGTCATCGGCGACCTGATCGATCTGACTCAGGAGCACGACTCGCAGGACATTCTGCGCGCGACGGCACAGGAAGATGTGAAGCGGGTCATTAATACAACCGTAGGTCGCGTGATTTTCAACGACTCAATTCCGGCCGGCTTGCCCTTCATCAACGGTACGCTGCGAAAGAAAGGTCTGCAGTCGCTGGTTAACTACTCGCACATTCGTCTCGGTCATGAAATGACCGTGAAGATGCTTGACGACCTGAAGAACCTTGGGTTCCTTTACGCGACCAAGGCCGGCATCTCGATCGGTATCGATGATCTGGTTACGCCTCCCTCCAAGCCTGAGATCGTAGGAAAGGCTGAGAAGGACGTAATCACAGTCGAGCAACAGTATCGCGACGGCGTGATCACGAACGGCGAGCGCTACAACAAGGTCATTGCAATTTGGTCGGAAGCGACCGACAAAGTAGCCAAAGAGATGTTCAAGGCCATGGACGATCGCGAAAGAGCGACCAACGAAATGAACCCGATCCTGATCATGTCCGATTCTGGCGCGCGCGGTTCAGCGCAACAGATTCGTCAGTTGGCGGGTATGCGCGGATTAATGGCGCGACCTTCGGGCGAAATTATCGAGACGCCGATTCAGTCAAATTTCCGCGAAGGGCTGAACGTGTTGCAGTACTTCATCTCGACGCACGGTGCGCGCAAAGGTTTGGCCGATACCGCTTTGAAGACGGCCGATTCAGGTTATCTGACGCGGCGTCTGGTTGATGTGGCTCAGGACGTAATCATCTCTGAGCAGGATTGCGGGACCTTAAAAGGTATTTCGTCGGCGGCCATTGTCGAGGGAGGGGAAGAAATCGAAAGCTTGCGCGATAGATTCAACGCTCGGGCGTACAGCGTGTGCGCATTCGTTCGGTGCTGACCTGTGAATCGCGCCGAGGTTGCTGCATCAAGTGCTACGGTCGCAACCTGGCAACGGGCCGGCCGGTAGACATTGGCGAGGCTGTCGGCGTAATCGCCGCCCAGTCGATTGGCGAACCGGGCACTCAGCTCACCATGCGCACGTTCCACATCGGCGGCACGGCGCGTTTGGAAGAGTCTTCGAAGCACGAAGCTCGCGTCGAAGGCACGGTCAAATACGTGGATCTGCAGACCGTGAAAAGCCGCAAGGGCGAACGCGTGGCGATGAATCGCAACGGCGCGCTTACGATCATTGACGAGCGCGGCCGTGAAGTTGCGCGTTACCAGATTGTTTATGGCGCGCATATCCTGGTCGAAGACGGCAATCTGGTCGCTCAGGATCAGTTGCTGGCTACCTGGGATCCGTTTACCTTCGCAATCCTTACTGAGGTCGCGGGTCGCCTGAAGTTCCAGGATTTGAAGGAAGGCGTCACGTTTGAAGAAGAGACTGACCAGGTGACCGGCCTCTCGCACATGGTGGTAAAAGATTCACCCGACGAAAAGAAACAGCCGCGTCTGGAGATTCGCAGCAGCGCTAATAAGGTGCTGAAGACTTATCAGATGCCGGTGCGGGCCAACCTGATGGTTAACGACGGAGAGGACGTAGAGCCGGGCGATGTCATTGCCAAGATTCCGCGTGAAACGACCAAAACCAAGGATATCACCGGTGGCCTGCCACGCGTCGTCGAGTTGTTTGAAGCTCGCCGGCCCGCGGAAGCTGCGGTAATGTCGGAAATCGATGGCGTCGTTAAGCTTGGTCCGATCTCAAAGGGCAAGCGCAAACTGATCATTACCGGTGATGATGGTGAAGAGCGCGAGTACGATATTCCACGCGGCACGCACATCAACGTGCAGGAAGGCGATCGCGTGCGCGCCGGAGAGGCGCTCCAGGACGGTCCGTTGAACCCGCACGACATTCTGCGCGTGCTCGGCATGAACCGCTTGCAGGAATACCTGACCAACGAGATCCAGGAGGTTTATCGTCTTCAGGGTGTGAATATCAACGATAAGCATATCGAAGTGATCGTTCGTCAGATGTTGCGTTGGGTGAAGATCAAGGAAGTCGGCGACACTGAGTTTCTGCTCGAAGAACAAGTCGATCGCTTCCGCTTCCAGGATGAGAATGAGCGGGTGCGTGGCGAAAAAGCCGATGTCGCACAGGCCGAGCCATTGCTGCTCGGTATCACCAAGGCTTCGCTGTCGACTGACTCTTTCATTTCCGCGGCATCGTTCCAGGAAACTACGCGGGTGCTGACTGAAGCGGCGATTTCCGGACGCATCGATTATTTGCGTGGCTTGAAAGAAAACGTGATTATGGGCCGGCTGATTCCAGCGGGCACAGGCATGGAGTATTACCGCAACGTAGATATCGACCGCGACGAAACGATCGGCGAAGCCCAGCGCCAGGAACTGGAAGAGTTTCCTGAGATACTCGGCGGCGTGGAATTACCTGAACCTCCGACACACGCAGTCCTGGCGACCGGTGGAGATGGCGAGCCGGAAGATGAAGCCGAGGTTGCTGAAGTTGAAGAGGAATGATCTGGTTTCGACTCAGTCTTCACCGAATATTTACACATCAGTTAAGCCGGCGGCGCTCAAAGCTTCGCCGGCTTTTTTTATAGTTCTGAGGCTTTGAAGGGGTAGTGGGTCAGTTTTATTCTGAACTTAATACGCCAACTTGTTGTTGGGAGCGCGGGCGCCCTCGTCCGTAGTTGCGCGGACACAGTCGTCCCAATTTGTCTAAGAAGTGAAATCTGAGCGTGCTGCATTTTTAATGGCGTCCAGGCTGTGCCCGCTGATCTGAAATCCGTTGCTGCTCTTCTGAACTTAATCGCCGAACTCCTGCGGCGAAGATCTTAATGCAAAGAACGCAAAGGTATCCGCAAGGGTCCGCAAAGGATTTCGGATGTTGCCGCAGCGAGAATTAAACGGCCAAGGATAGGGTGATTCCATACTCCCATCAAGGGCGGGCTGCCTGAGTCGCTGATTGTTGCCAAAGAAACGTTTAGCGGGCGAGGGCGCCCGCGCGCTCCCAGCGAAAAGTTGTACCCTTAAACCTCAGATTGACTTCCAGGTTTGCGGGCATAGGATTGACCGCCCTTATCGCTTGTGTTCAAATGCGCGGCGCATGTTGATCCAAAGGTGTCGATGACAAGAACCGCAAAGCTGCTGTTTCTGCCAACCGCTGTCATCCTGATGGCGCTCGTTTCGGCGCCCGGAACTTGCGGCCAGGCTCGTCCATATACTCCTGACAAAGGCTCAGCAGAGCGCAAGGCGATTACCGACGCATTGCGCGCGCCGATCGAGCGAAAGCTGAAGCAACAAGTAATCTTTAAGGTAGATCATCTGAAGGTGCAGAGCGGTTGGGCATTTCTGTTAGGTGCCCCACATCGTCCGGACGGGGGTCAGATCGACTACCGCGACACGCCCTATGCTGATGCCTATAACGCAGGCGCGTTCGACAACAACGTCATGGCCTTGCTGCACAAGGTGGGCGGACAATGGCGTGTCGTTCAATACGTCATCGGCGCCACCGACGTAGCTTATGCCGGCTGGGACCGCAAGTTTCACGCGCCATCGGCGATTTTTCCTCGCTAAACTCCGAACTCCACAAATTTAGCTTCCCAACCTGCCCAGCTTGGGTTAATATGGCGCGAGGCCGGCGCCCCCCGAACCTCGTTCAGAGTCTTCCCGACCTGGCGCCTGGCGGTAAACACAAGCGCTGGAACGCCAATTCCGATAAAGCATCAAAGCGGCTAAGCAGAATGCCGCACCTTCAGTCTGTTCGGGTTTTACGCAGGAGGTTACCTTGAGAAGAGCCATCCCCCATCTCGCGGTCGCGCTTTTTTTATTTTGCACTGTCCAATTCGCTCAGGCCCAGGATTCCCTTCCAGATTTAATTCGGCGTGTTAAGCCTTCCGTCGTGTCGGTGCTAACTTACGACGCGAAGGACCAGTCGTTGATCAGCGGCACGGGCTTCTTCGTGCGGCCGGGCGAAGTCGTCACTAACCTTCACGTGGTCCGGGGAGCTCATCGCGTCGAGATTCACACCCTGGAAGGCAAGGGCCGAACCTATCAGGTTAAGGGAACCCTGGCTGTGGATGATGAAGCTGACGTCGCCTTACTCAGTGTTGATGTGCCGGCAGAACGTTCGCGTGTGGTTACCTTCGCCAGCGCTTCTCCGGAGGAAGGCGAGCAGGTTTTTGTAATTGGAAATCCTTTACGGTTGGAAGGTTCGGTCAGCGACGGCATCGTCTCAGCTGTGCGCGAAGTGCCAAACGTCGGCAACATCATTCAAATCACCGCGCCGGTATCGCATGGAAACAGTGGCAGTCCGCTCTTCAACATGCGCGGGCAGGTGGTCGGCATTGTCACCGTCAAAGTTACCAATGGACAAAACATTAATCTCGCGCTCGGTTCGTCTCGGATCACGGCGTTGCCGCACGGCGCGCTGCGGTCATTTGATGAGCTGAACGGACGAAACAAATCAGTTACACAGCCCGAGGTCCTGGCTGAGCTCTGGTATCGTGGCGGGATTGATTCCCTCTGGTTGGGAAATTATGACAGTGCCCTTAACTATTTCGAAACGGCGGCTAATCGTAACCCCCGGAGGCCTGAAACCTGGATTCAGATTGGTTACTGCAAGGTCAAGCAAGGCCGCAACGATGAAGCGATCGGGGCGTATAAGCACGCGCTGCAACTGCGCCCGACGTCAGCAGACGCCTATAACAAACTTGGCGACGCTTACTTCTATGCAGATCGTTTTGATGAAGCGATCGGCGCTTACAAGCAGGCCGCACAGTTACGACCAGATGAGGCGGAAGCGTACTACAACCTTGGTCTCGCGTATCTCGAGATTGGCGATCGTGAATCAGCCCTGGCGCAGAGCCGTATTCTCGAATCAATCGACACTGACTTGAATAAAAAGCTGCTGGCTGAGATACAGAGGTGAAGTAGCCGCCAATGATGGCAGCAGTCAACGCCGCGTTCGGATGGATTAGATGGCGCCGCTCAATTCTGAACGGCGCCTTCTGTATTTTGCAGGTTCAATACTTGCCACGATGATGGCTGAACTGAAACAGGGTCAGAAGTCGAACTTAATTGCCAGTTGCACCTGACGAGGCGTCGCAAATGTCGTCGTCCCCGATGCCGGAGAGCCAAATGTGCGAGGCGTGCCGAAGGCGCTCGACGCTGACGGAAAGCTCAAGGTGCCAGACGATCCACCCGAGTAAACAAAGAAAGTGTTATTAACCGTCGCCACGTTTGAGCGATTGAAAAGATTGAACGCTTCCACGATCAACCGCACTCGCATATTCTCGCTAAAATTGATCGACCGTGTCAGGCGTGCGTCGAACTGGTAAATCGCCGACGTCGTAAATTGGTTTCTGACCGTGCCCGGCAGACGATCGGTCGCGCGATTGCCATCGTTGTTTGGATCCCCGCTAACCAGAGCGGAATACGGCGTACCTGACTGGAACTGAATGATCGAGGAGATGGTGTAATCGCTGAAAAGGGCACGCGTTACCGCGTTGTCGCTCCAGTGAATCCTGCCCCACTCATACACGGGGCTGAAAACAAATCGGTGAGGCACATTGGTGTCGGAACGGCCGAAATCCGCGCCCGGATTCACCTGGTTTTCCACGATCTTGGAATCATCAGCACCCACCACCACGATGGTTTGATCGGGCCGCTCGTCTTTGGCTCTCGAATAGGTATAGGCAGCAATAAACTGGAATCCGCGCGTGAGCCGCTGCGTAAACTGAAGCGCGAGACCGTTGTAGAGTGATCTGGCCGCACTTTCGAAAATGCTGACGCGATTATATTGCTGCCCCGTGGGGCGCGCGATCGTAGTCGGACGCGTGCTCGAGAACCGCAGGAAGGTGTAGGTTTGACCATCGGGCCCCGTGCGGGGAAAAGGCGTAGGCGCAGATAGATTGATATCGCGCGTGCGCGTCAAATGCAATCCGTGATAGTAAAGATAAGTCGCCGAGAAACTCAGGTTCTTCGCAATCTGGCGTTCCAAACCGAGTCTGCCCTGCTCGACATATGGCTGGACATAGTCGCCGGCAAACACAAAGAGATTAGGATTTGAGGACGTGCCAGCCGGCGGGGCGGTCAGGATGTTCGGATACGTCAAACCAGCGGCAGTGATACCGGCAGCATTAAGATTGATACCCGTCACGTTGATCCCGTTCTGTGAATGTGCGGTGCCCAGTACGATCGCTGGTGTTCTACTGTAGAAAATTCCGAATCCGGCTCGAACAACCGTCTTTTCGTCCAGCGCGTAACTTAAACCCGCGCGCGGACCAAAATTATTCTTGTCCTTGGGGCAGGTACTTGTGTCGATGCCGAATGTAGCCAACAGTGGGTCCGGATTCTTAACCGGCGGACAGGCGAGTCCCTGATAATCGTAGCGCAGACCGAGGTTCAGCGTCAGCTTCGGAGTCGCACGAAAGTCGTTCTGTCCGTAGAAAGCGTATTCCGAAAGATTCGGATGTGTTGTTCCTCCAGTGGTTCCAGCGCCCGCAAAATTCTGTGTATAGGCGCTGGGTGAATTGCTTGCAAAAGTCGCGTAACTGGGAAACGTGTACGAGCCGCTAAACAGACCGGGGAAGAAATTAAAGATGCGGTCGAAATTGAAATCAAGACCAAACTTCCAATCACTTCGCCCTCGTAGATAAGACACGTTGTCGATAAACTGGAGGCGTTTAATAGTCGTTTCTCTGGGACTGAAGTTGTTGCGGCCAATGTTGAGGTTCGTGCCGGCGCCCGTTCCGATTACCGCCTCAGGCTGATCACTGTTGGCAAGGCCGGGTTCCTTGTCACGGGCAAGTTGAAAGCGAAACTCATTCACGACGCTTCTGGTCAGAGTAGAGGTCAGCGTGCCGGAAAATGTATCGCTACTAACACGGCTGTCACCCGAGTGATCTTCGACGCTCAAAGGTCCGTTGTTTTCGTTGTTCTTGCCGTTGAATCCCTGGTGGTTGTAACGCAGCACGAGTTGATTGCGGTCAGTTAGTTTTATATCGCTCTTACCCAGAAACACATCTTGTTTGCGGCCGATTTCATAGGTGTGGATTTTAGGAAGCAACACGGATTGTGCGGCCGCCGGGGCCGTGCTGATGTTTGGTACATCCATTACCTGCGGCACGTGAGCCCGCTGACCGTCATAGGTGAAGAAGAAGAAGGCGCGGTTCCTCGCAATCGGCCCACCCAGGCGTGCGCCAAATTGATTTATCTGCAATGGCGCGCGCTTGTTCGGCTGTCCGAGGCGAAACTGGTTCGCTTTCGCGATCGGGTCGTTTGAATTCAGCGATTCGTCACGAAAGTACTCGAAAGCTCCCCCGTGAAAGTCATTCGTGCCCGACTTGGTGACGACATTGATTACGGCACCTCCAGCACGTCCGAACTCTGCCGAGAATCCATTCTGATTTACCTGAAATTCCTGGACCGACTCTTCTGAAAACTGATAAGGCGGACGGACTCCGCCGCGCCCAAGCGCTTGTCCGAAGAACGTGTTGTTGTTGTCCACACCGTCGACCTGAAGGCTATTGAATGTTCCGCGCTGTCCACCGACGGAAAGATCGCCGCCGCGTGGATCACGAACCACTGCCGGCGAGAGCGTGGCGAAGTCCTGGAAGTTACGGCCGTTGATCGGCAGGTTGTCGATCGATTTTTGGTTGATTGTGGTCGCCACGGACGTCCGGGTAGTTTCGACCACCGGCGTTTCAGCGGTAATAGTCACTGATGCAGTAGCGCCCCCTATCCCGAGAATCGCCTCCACCGGTGTACGCCCTCCGACGGTAACCGTTACGTCTTTGATCTCACTTTGCGTGAAATTCGCAGCGGCAGCACGAACCGTATACGCACCCGGAGGCAACAAAATAATATTGAAATCACCCTGATCATTTGTGGTGGCCGTCTTTTCCAGGCCGGTCTGTTGATTCGTAGCGGTGACAGTTGCGGCGGGCACGGCGGCATTTTTGGGATCGAGCACCCGGCCTTCGATGTTGCCAGTGGTAGCCTGAGATTGGGCGAACGCTGCGGTTGCCGCCAACACAATGCAAGCTGTAAAAACACACAGCTTGACCAAGCGCGTAAATTCTCTGAGCATTAGTTTTCCTCTCGTATTTTTGCTCTTCGGTATAAGACCAAATTGCGGGAAGCTACAAATAGCAAGGGCGGATATTAGTTCAGTGGGCGAACTAAATCAAGAATACTGCCGAGAAAAACCTAAATGACTTTCATAACGTGAGTAGTTGCAATCTTAGTAAGCAGGTCGTAGTTTTGGGAAGCAGTGATCAAGTGGGTAAAGCATCCCCGCGCTCGAAATCTTCTGGCCTTCGTGGCGATCCTGGCGGCGATCGCAATTTTGGTTGCGCGCCTCAGCAGAGTATCCAGAGACGGCAGGCGAAATGTCCTCACCTGGACCCGTTCTCATCCTTTACCTTCCGAGCCACCGCCAGCGAATTCGTCGTCGTCGCCGAAAGATACTTATGGGACTGTCCTTCCAACACCAACGCCGACACCAACCCCGACAACCCCGACACCAACCTCGACGCCGGCGCCGCTACCGTCGAATGCACCTTCACTGGATAATCCTCAAAATGCTCCTGGCGTAGCGACGGCGCCCGCTAAACTGATTATTCCGGTTGCAGGTATGCGCCCCGATCAATTGCGCGACACTTTTTCCGAAGCCCGGTCGGAAGGCCGAGTCCACGACGCCATCGATATTCCTGCGCCGCAAGGAACGCCGGTGCTGGCGGCCGCAGACGGTCGTGTCATTAAACTTTTCCATAGCGAGCGCGGCGGTACAACGATCTATCAACTGAGCACCGACAGCCGGTTCGTCTATTACTATGCTCATCTCGATCGGTACGCCGATGGACTGACCGAGGGCCACTTCGCGAAGCAGGGCGAGACCATCGCATACGTCGGCGACACTGGGAACGCCGGAGCGGGAAACTATCATCTGCACTTCTCGATCGCACTGATTTCAGATCCCAGGAGATATTGGGAAGGGATGAACATCAATCCCTATCCGCTCTTGAGAAAGTAGTAACCATTCACGCCACCGTTCCGCTCTTAGACACCACTGTCAACCAACGTTCGCTAATCGTGCAAGCCTGGTGACCTCCTGTCATCGAGTCAGCCGGTTATTGTGGCTGCAAACAGTCTCGGATTGTGGGAATACTCGTTGCAGGCGAATTGGGGTTCAATAGAATTCCATTCATGAATCGGATTAGTTAGTTTCGCAGGAGTAAAAATGATGACACGTTTATCGATTTATCTGATGGCAATCACGGCTGGCCTGGCGGCAATCGGATGCACCGCCGCACCAACTAATCAACCGCGCGACATCGCGACTGCATCACCTTCTCCATCCGCAAGCGTGTCGACGTCGCCCGCCAATGAAAATGAGAAGGCTTCCAATGAACAGCCGCTGACCTTACCGGTACTTGATGCTTTCTTTGCCGACGAATCCTTTTCCGATTTGCTCAAAAAACGTTTGCAAGTGACCGATGAGCAGGTCGCGAAGCTCAAAGAACTGTCCCATTCAGAGACTGCAAAGCTGAACGAAACAAACGCCGGCAAAGCTGTAGGCGAAAGTGCGGCGGCCCGCACGACCGCCGAGGAAAAGATCAGCGGCGTAATAGGCGAAGAAAAGACGCAGCAACTTGCCGCGCTGGTGCGCGAGCGCTGGAGCGCCGCAGGTGACAATGCCGGGGAATTCGCTACCCGCGCTCCTAACGCAGTGCCGACAGACTCGCGCATCGTCGTAAATACGCCGGCGTATCGTATGGATGTCTTCGAAGATGGCAAGCTGGTGAAGTCATACAAGGTTGGCATCGGTTATCCCCAGTTTCCATTGCCGACGGGTCTGCGCAAGGCACGCACGATCATTTTCAATCCCACCTGGACACCCCCTGACGAGCCCTGGGTCGCGAAGATGAAAAATATCAACGTCGGCGAGAAGGTCGAAGCCGGTAGCAAATTGAATCCGCTGGGACCAATCAAGGTTCCCATCGGCGGGCCCTCGTTGATTCACGGCGGTAAATCGCCGTCAAAACTTGGCACGTTTGCCTCGCACGGTTGCGTCGGCCTGACGACGCCTCAGGTGCAGGACTTTGTAAAGCTGTTGGCGCAACTTGGCGGCGCACGATTGACTGATGCCGACATCGCTGACTATGCGCGTAATAAGACGCAAACGAAGCAAGTTAAGCTGAACAAAGACGTACCCGTCGAGCTGCGTTATGAAACCATTGTCGTTGAGGACGGCGAGCTCCATATCTATCGCGACGTTTATGATCAGGGCGTTAACACAGAAGACAACCTGCGCGCCGTTCTTGCCGCAAACGGAGTCAAATTGGAGGACCTGACTGAGGAAGAGCGCGCTCAGGTAATGGCTGCTCTGGCGCAAATGGCCGGCAAGTCGCTAGGTGCGGCTGCCAAGCCGACCGCGCTCGCAAGTCAAAGCCCGCTGTCATCAGCTGCGCCCAACTCAAACTCGTCAGCAGAAAAGAAGACCACCGCGAGTAGGAAAATGCTGCGTGCTGACAAGAATCAGAAAGAGATTGTGATCGAGATCGCGGCTTTAAAAGGTAAAGGTTATCCGCCGCCTGTGGACTTTGATACCGGCAACGCAAAACCGAAAACGATATCGTCTGTTACCAAACCTGGAAAGCGGCCGCAATAGGGATGAAATTATGAAATCCCAGATCTTGATCAACGATCAATAGTTCGTAAGAATCGCTTCCGGGGCGAAGCCCATCTGCTGTAATCGTCCGCGCGTCTGTTCGATCATTTCGCGCGAACCGCAAATCAGAGCAACCGGCGATTTCAATTCGGGCAGCACGTGATCTAACAACGATTGCACATAGCCGGTTGGCCCTGACCAATCGTGCCCGTCCGGTTGCGAAATAACCTGGCGCAACTCCACCCCGGCACCCTTCCAACCATCGGTCTCGTCTCGATAGCAAAAATCGTCCGGCGTGCGCGCGCCATAGAGAACTACCAGTCTTCCGAACTCCTGTTTACGATTGAGCACGTGTCGCAGCGCCGACCGCAGAGGGGCAACGCCAGTGCCCATCGCCACAAAGACAAGATCCCGTCCGCGTTGTTCTTCTAACTCAAAACCGTGGCCCGTGACGCCAAGCAAATCGACGTGATCACCTTCTTTGCTATCGAACATCGCGACGCTCGCGCCAGCCGTGCGCTTCACGAGTATTTCCAAATCAGGATCTTCCGGGGCGCTGGCAAAGGCAAAGTAAGCCGGCTCTTCATTATTTACCTGTAGCCTGGCGACCTGACCGGGAATGAAATTAACACCGTGCGACGCAGTAGCATCCGCGGGCATTAAATCGAACGAACGAACGTCGCGACCCTGGTCGCGGACTCGAGTGATAATCAGTGAGCGTGGTTTCGGTTCCGCCATCAAATTCTCGCTTCGGATTTGTTAGCGGCCAGTTTAATTTATTAGCTTACCGAAAGAAAAAGTCCGCCACTCCCTAGTGGGTCAGTTGGCGTTCAGAGTGCAACCTTTAGCTTGATAAAATGCCGAAGCTAAAGCTTGATGAACTCTAAACTGCTGCAGTACCCACCATTCAGCGGCCACGCGCATCAAAGATTGACATGCTAGAATGTGACAAACATGGGAATGCGTGATAATCGATTTTCCGTTATGGATATCGCAAGCGTCCTGGTGGCTGCGGCGATCGTCTTGATTTACGGCACTGCGGCGCAGGCACAATCAGGCCGACGATCGATGAATGCTCCCACGCCGACGCCATCGGTCTCCGGGCCGAAGGCCGTCGACAAAAAGCCGGCAGCAGCGCCGCGCCTTATGCTCCTGGTTGGTATCGAGGATAGTAATACGTTTTCGAACATTCCTTATTATCTTTCGGATACCGTTCTCGAAAACTGCGTACGCCGTCTCCGTGACGCGGCGGACGTTAACGCAACCACGGCAGGTCGCTCCATGGCGCGCGCGGATGCAATCCGCCGAGCCAAAAGCGAAAAAGATGCATATGTGATATGGCTGCAGATCGAAAGCGACACTTTCAATTCGGCGAAGCAGTCGAAAAACGGGCCTGCCGAACTGTACGTGGCGTACACGATTTTCGAACCGTTAACCGCGAAGGTCAAACAGTCAGGTAGAACTCACCAGCAAATTTATAAGACTGGCCGCGGCGGTATTTCGGTCCCGACCACATCGAAAAATAGTCCTCTTTATTCGGAGTACGCCGTGAAGCAAGCCGCACGGGAAGCAGCTGAGAGGGCGTTGGAAGCGTTTGACATCACTCTTCGCGATGAGCGCTGGCCGAAGTGACCTCAGCGTCAGAATAAATCCTATCGATCACGTCACGATATTTCTCGTCGATCACTCGACGTTTTACTTTTAGGGTAGGTGTCAGCTCGCCACCCTCGACGGTTAATTCATGATCGAGCAACGCAATCCGCTTTATCTTTTCGAACTGAGCGAGATTTTGAGTACGCGCCGCAATCTGTCTCTCAAACAGATTAATAATGCGCGGATAACGGCAGAATTCAGCGCGTGTCTTCAGTTCCAGCCCCTTGAACTCCGCGTAGGACTCAAGTTGCTCCCAATCAGGCACAATCAGAGCCGCGGGGAACTTGCGGCCGTTTCCAATCACTACTACCTGATTGACGAAGCGTGAACTCTTGATCAATTGTTCGATCGGCTGCGGCGCGATGTATTTGCCGCCGGAAGTTTTCAATAACTCTTTCTTACGATCAGTAATCGTCAGGTATCCGTCGCCGTCTAGCGATCCGATGTCGCCGGTCTTGAACCAGCCGTCTTCGGTGAAAACCGCGCGCGTTTCTTCCGGCTTGTTCCAGTAGCCTCGCATTACGTGCGGGCCGCGCGTTTCAATTTCGCCATCGGGCGCGATGCGGACTTCCACGTTTCCAATGGGCTTACCAGCCGTGCCGATGCGGTTGTCGTTAAGCTGACCTGCTGTAATCACCGGCGACGTTTCGGTTAAGCCGTAGCCCTGAACAATGGGTAAGCCCGCGCCCAGGAAAGCCAGGGCGACATCAGTCGAAAGCGACGCGCCACCGGAAACCAGGATCCGAATGTGGCCGCCCATCGCTTTGCGCAGCTTTTCAAAGATAAGCAGGTCGGCAAGTCTGTGTTTCATCGAGAGCCACAAAGGAACGGATTCATGATCGGCAATTAGCCGCGCCCAATGCTTACCAATGTCGATCGCCCAATGCACTAATGCTGCGTTTAAGCTTCCTTTGGCCGCGGCACGATCTTCGACGCGCGCGAGAATCTTTTCGTAGATGCGTGGCACGCCAACAAGGACGGTGGGCTGAACTTCGCGCAGGTTTTCTCCGAGTGTCTCCAGCGAACCGAAATAAACACTAATGCCATGATGCAGATACATGTTCATCGCCTGGCGCTCGAAGATGTGTGACAGCGGTAAGACCGAGAGTGCCGAATCCTGATCGCCAAAGTCGAAATGGTTGGCCGAATCAATCAGATTCGACACCATGTTCGAATGCGTCAGCATTACGCCTTTCGGCTCGCCGGTTGTGCCCGACGTGTAAATGATCGTGGCCAGGTCGTCGGGCCTGGATGCATGCGCCAGCTCACCAGCCAACATCGGCTGTTGTTCGTCAAGAGTCCTGCCACGATCTTCCAGCTCGATAAAGTTCAAACAATTGGGCGCCGTCAAACGATCGGGATCAAAAAGGATGACGGTTTCGATCTTCGGCCAGTCGCGCAAAGCCGTTTGAACTTCCTCGTATTTCGCACGCGTCGAAACAAACAGCGCTCGCGCGCCACTGTCGTTGAGAATGTATGCTACCTGTGATGCCGTAAGCGTTGGATAAACCGGAACCGGCACGGCCCTGGCAAAGATGCAGCCCTGATCGGCCAGCACCCATTCGACGCGGCTTTCCGAAAGTATCGCGACTCGCTCTCCTTTGCGAATGCCGAGCGAATAAAGTCCGAGCGCAACGAAGCGCGCGTATCGCAACATCTCATCGGCCGAGATCGCACGCCATACTCCATCCTGTTTGTAATTGAGAGTGTCGCGTTTTGGATGGATTCGGCCGACGCGTTCGTAAACCTTGACCAGCGTCGCGGGCTCATCGCCGGTCAGGCGCGTTCGCTGCGAGGTCGTTTCTGCCGTGCTCTCCAGGGTTTGGGCCACCGTACTCACGACGCGCTCACTCCGTTAAGAAAAACGTCCATCACCACATCCGCCATTGGCTCAAGTTTGTAACTTCGCTTCGAAATGATCCAGTTGGTAGCCATCTCATCCAACGCTCCAAACAGAATCTTCGAAACCAATTTTGCGTTCAACTCTTTCCGGAAGACCCCGGCCCGCTGTCCTTCTTCAAACGTGCTGCGCAGCATTCCCAGATACTCAGCAAACGCAGCGGCAGAGAACTCTTCCATGAACTTCGTCGAGCCGCGCAATTCAACTTGAAACACCACCGCAAGATCGCGGTCGGCGCCCAGGCGCTCCAGATGCAGCGCGGCAATGCGCCGCAGTTTCTCGCGCGGATCTCCGAGCTTCGCGATTAATTTGCGACCGGCCGCGATAGCTTCAGCCATGTTTTGATCGAAAATGGAATGAAGAATCCCTTCCTTGCTTTTGAAATACAGGTAGACAGTGCCGTCGGCAACATCAGCAGCTCGGGCGATGTCGGCGACTTTGGAGTTGAAATAACCGTTGCGAGCAAACACGCGCGTCGCCGCCCGCAAAATTGCTGATCGCTTGTCCGCGATGACGTTGCGCGATAAAGCGCGCTTGTTTGATGTGCGGGACATTAGCTGCTTCGAGCTGAATGAATCGTCACTCAGTGGGCTTTAGCCTAACTTTTCCCGGCTGGTTGTCGCAAGTAAGCTCCGCAGCGAAAGCCCTTGTTTCACTTATTCAGCGGGTGTAGGATGCGCCAAAAACTCTGGAGAATATTCATGAACCGTGGCATTGCTCGTTATTTGCTTGCTTGCGTTTTGACACTCGTTTTCTGGCCCACGATGGCAGCAGCGAAGAAAGTCAAATTCATGAAATGCGGCAAGCCGCTACCTTTGCAACTTAAGCCGTTCAACCACAAGCCTCAACGAATCGATTTTCTTTGTCGCAACAGCGGCTGTCACAAGAGCGCCGCGAACGACAAACAGAACACGATGAAGAACAACTTTTGCGCGCCGGCCAGTAAGATTGTTCCCGTTACGTTAAAGACGTTTGGCGATCTTGGCGACGCCACCACTAACGAGCCGAGCATCCCGAAAGGCGAACCACCAAAAAGTCGAGCAAAACTTGCAAATGTCATCACGCTCGCGGACGGCGCTGAACTCGGCGAAGGACAATCGATTGTTTTCGTCGGATACGTTCTTGAGGCGCGCCACTCGAACGTCGATAAAGATGATCCGCTTACGAAAGGCAACGGCGAAAGTGTTCAGTGTAATTTGCTCGGCTGCCAGTACAACGACATCCATGTCACTTTGGCCGAGAATGCTAACGAACCATCAATGTGCCGCACGATCGTGGCCGAGATCATCCCACATTACCGACCGGCCGCGTGGGACCTGTTCGACTCGGCTGATTACTCCAGCTTCCTCAAAACTCATCCAGTGAGAATCACAGGTCAGTTGTTCTTTGACGGCAGCCACGTGCCGTGCACGAAGGACGGCCAGGCCGGCTTCAATCCCGTGACTCAGCACAATGACTTTCAGCGGCTCGCCCTATGGGAGATTCATCCAATCTACGCAATCGATGTTTGTGAGCATACCGAGAAATCCCAGTGCAGCGCATCCGATCAGAGCGCGTGGTTTCCTTTTATGGAATTACGGGGGCGGCTCAGTTTGACTTCGGTGACTCCAATGGAAAAATGCAAGGCTACGACCGATCATCCGAAGAGTCAGTGTCCGGGATTTGCCACACGCCGCAAGAAGCGCGCTCATTAATCCGTCAAAGCAGCTTCAATGCGCCTCTACGTCTGATTTCTCATCGGTAATGAATTTGTCGCCGGTATCCAGATGCAGCGCGCCTTCGCGCAGACGTAACTCGGTTTGTGGGAAGGGAATTTCGATGCCTGCTTCACGGAATAATTTCTCGATACGATAGTTAATGTCACTGCGAATCTGCGTGTGCCGGCGCGGGCGATTAGTCCAAATCAGCAGGCGAAAATCCAGCGACCAGTCGCCAAACTTTAGGAACTGGATCTTCGGCGCCGGATCGCGCAATACATTATCCACATCTTCAGCCGCTTGCAGCAGCGTTCTGGTGACCAGATCGATATCGGAGTTATAGGCGACACTCACCGGAATGGCGATGCGTGCGCGAGGATCACCGTATGACCAATTGATTAAGCGTTGGCTGACGAGCTTTGAGTTTGGGACAATGATCGAAATGCGATCATTTGTGGCGACGACTGTGGTGCGTAGATTGATGCTCTGCACGTCTCCTTCGTCATCGCCGATGGTGATGCGATCGCCCACCCGCACCGGCCGTTCAAAGAGCAGAATGAAGCCGGAGGCGATATCGGCGGCAATGTATTGCAAGCCGAAGCCAATCCCTACAGAAAGCGCTGTGAAAAGTACGGCAATTGAGGTTAAGTCGAGACTGAAACCGGCTTTCAGCGCCAGCAAAAGCCCAAGGGCAATGATCACGTATTGCGTTAGCCTGCCCAGCGTGTAGCGCAATCCAGGGTCGAGATAAGCCCGTTTGGCGATGCGGCGTTGAAGGACCCTCCTGAGTGTGCGCGATAGAACCAGTGCTATGGCAAAAATCAGGACAGCTTCGATTAGCGTTGTAACAGAGACTTCGATATTGCCAATCGTGAATTTGTGATTAAGGTAGTACCAGGCGCGCGTGCTGATAGTTTGCAGCTGTTGAAATAGCAGGATCGTCCTCACAGTAGAACTACTATAAAATGGATTGCGCGACAGTCAAAGTAGGCAGCGACAAGGCTTTCGAAGGGCCGCATAAACACAGGATGAAAACTGTGCGGCGACCACCTTAGACTGGCATTAGCTTACGCTAACCTGATTGCGGTCTCATTTAACGGTGCGACGAGTCTCATTGCCTACGTAATCGCGGAAAGTGAAGACCTTGTAGAACATTGGCGCATCAGTGCACGATGAGTATGAATTGTCCGTTGGTCAGGCGCGCATATATGGGACTCGCGGATCGATATCGCGCGCTTTCACTGGCCGGCGAAATGCCTGCGACGGAAGTTTTGTCCAAAGGAACCGCCCCAACGTCAGTCAAGGTTGGATACCTGCATAGACAGGAATCGCGCTGCGCGCGGCGTTCTTGTAAACGACTCCGCCTTTCATCACGAATACGACGCGCCGAACGGCGGTGATGTCTTTCAACGGATCGCCGTCGAGCGCAATGATGTCAGCTTGTAGACCGGGCGTGATTGATCCGATTTCCTCGGCCATGCCAAGTGCCTCCGCCCCCAGTGAGTTGGCCGAGACCATCGCCAACATCGGATCCACTCCGCCATCGCGTACGCGATCGATGAACTCCTCAGCATTGCGCCCGTGCGAGCCCGCCAGGGCGTCCGTGCCGAAAACGATTTTCAGTCCCGGAGTTTTCACCGCGCGTTGCACCAGCTCGTGGTTCAATGCCAGGACCTTCTCCATCGCCGCAAACCCTTCCTCCGTATATCCGGGTGTGCCGAGAAATTTTTCTTTGTTCAGCAGGTAGTTCTCGATCACCAGGCCGGCCTGTGGATCCAGGTAGGTGCCCTTCACGGCCATTAGTTTCAGATCGTCGTCCGTGGCCATTGTGCCGTGCTCAATCTCTGTGCACCCGGCGAGAGTTGCAGCCCTGACAGCATTCTTGTAAGCGTGCACCAGCGTGCGCAGTCCCTGCTTCTTCGCTTCATCGCAGGCCGCGTTCAGTTGTTCCTGCGAAAGTGTCATTCCACCGCCCTGGCGAATACTCTGCGATGCGAAGATTTTGATCAGGTCAGCGCCTGCTTCTTTCTGCTTTCGCACATACGCGCGGATTTCATTCGGCGTGCCGCTCTGCTCGCCTCGTCCTTGCAATGGTTCGACAGCCGTCAGGATGCGCGGGCCCGGCAGCATTCCTTTCGCGACCGCATTGCGCAAAGGAACGTCGTTGGGCGATCCCACGCTTTGCACGGTCGTGAACCCCGCCATCAAGGTCACCCAGGCATTCGAGGCGGCTGAATACGTGGCCTCTGGTGTTGTTCCTCCCGGGCCCGCATTTTTCCCGTCCTTGCCAAAGCTCCAGGTGATGTGCACATGCGCGTCAATCCAGCCCGGCAGAACAGTGAGGCCGCGCAGATCGTAGTCTACGGGGCCGACCTTTGGATCCGTTTTTGTCTCGATCGCAACAATCTTCGAGCCCTCGATCACGATGCGCATGTCGCGCAGCACATGGCCCTTGCCATCGAGCACGGTGCTCGCAGCGATGACGATGCGCTTCTGAGTGGGCACGATGGATTTTCTCTGCGCCGTCATCTGTTCACGCTCTACGCGAGTCTGGGCAGAAAATCGCTGTGCCAGGACACAGGCGCCGAAAATGATGAGAATGCATAGAATGATCTTTGTGGATCGCATGATGGGCTCCTCTCTTCCCTCTGGTGACGCAGCATACTCTTTATCACATCAGGATTACGTTTCAGAACTCGATGGCGCAGAACGCCGAAGGCCTTTCATAACAGAGCCCAGGGTTGCGCTACCGTTTTGGATTCTGCACACGCCCTCCCTTACGGTTGGGCTACTGCCCCGAGTCTTGATTAAGCGAAAAGCACGTGCGGATCTGGTCATGGGGGCGTAGAGAAATTAATCTGGTGGCTTTCAATGTGTTAGATTTATGACTCACGTTAACCTGACACGTAAGCAATCATGGCGGCTTACCAACATCAAGTAACTGAGCTGCTGCGGCATGGAGAAGCGCTGATAAGGAAACGCTGGATAAGCTGACGCCACTGATTCACGACGAGTTCACACCCGGCTTCAGCCGCGTGTAGTCGGTAGTAATAATCGAAGAAACCGTTTGAACGGTTTCCGCTTGTTGAGCCGTTGGGATCGCCTGGCTGAAGTCAGGTGTGAAGGTGAGAAATGCTGCACTTGTTACGGAGAGTTTCATAATTTTAAACGTTCGTCCCGCGAGGGGGCAGCCGGCCTCTGCGGAAAATGACGCCGGAACGTCTCAAACAGATAGAGCAGGTATTTCAGTCGGCGCTTGACCTCGCGCCGGGTGAGCGTGATGTCTTTCTCAACGAAGCCTGCATGGGCGATCCCGAGCTACGCGCGGAAGTTGAGTCTTTGCTTTCGGCTCATCAAGACGCGGGCGAGTTCATCGAAGGCTCGGCATCGGATGCGGCCGCGTCGATATTAAAGAGTAATTCGCAGCAACCGATGCAAGTAGGACAGTACAAAATCGAAAAGCTTCTCGGCGCCGGAGGAATGGGTGAAGTCTATCTGGCCACGGACCGAATGGGCCGCAGGGTCGCGCTTAAATTATTAGCTCGCCATCACCACCAGGACAAACGCCACCTGGCCCGTTTCGCGCAGGAAGCACAGATGGTCTTGACATTGAACCACCCGAATATCGTCACAATCTACGACATCGGAGAGGTTGACGAAACTTACTACATTGCCAGTGAGTTGATCGAAGGCGAGACACTGCGCCAGCGTCTTGCCAAAGATGAGATTCCTCTACCCGATATTTTGGAGATCGCTAGTCAGGTAGCTAACGCGCTGGTTTCCGCACACGAGAAAGGAATTGTTCATCGGGACATCAAGCCCGAGAACGTGATGATCCGCCGGGACGGTTACGTGAAGGTTCTGGACTTTGGCATTGCCAAGTTGACGGAGGACTTTGTGGGCCCCGTCGGCGAAGACGCCGCAACCAGACTGAAGGTCGAGACGGCGGAAGGCGCCGTGATGGGCACGGCTAATTATATGTCACCAGAACAGGCGAAGGGCGCAAGAGTCGATTCGCGCACAGACCTGTGGAGCCTGGGTGCCGTTCTCTACGAAATGGTCACCGGACACTTACCGTTCGCAGGTGAGACTCCTACAGAAACTATTTCTCTAATTCTCCAAAGAGAGCCTGCGTCTTTAACGCGGTTTGCCTCGCAAGCTCCCGCCGAACTGGAACGCATTGTGGACAAGGCTCTTAGCAAGAATCCGGATCAGCGCTATCAATCGGCGAGAGACCTGCTGATCGATCTGCGCAACTTAAAGCGCAAGCTCGACGTGGATGCGGAAATCGATCGCACAGTACCGCCGGAGCTTCGTATGCTCAAGGCAAGCAGCGGCCATACGTCGACTGCCTCCGGTTCAATGGGAGCAACGTCGGCAGCGAGTGTTCCGCATAGTGCTTCCAGCGCCGAGTACATCGTCACGGGAATAAAGCAGCACAAACTAGCCGCGGCCATTACGGCTATAGCGCTTGTTCTTGGCGCGGTTGGCCTCGGCCTTTATATACACGCGCGCAATGGCGAGGTGGCAATTAGTTCAATCGCTGTTTTGCCATTCCAAAATCAAAGCACTGGAACGGACACTGAATATCTTTCCGATGGATTAGCAGAATCGCTTGTGTATCGCCTTTCGCAACTGCCCAACCTGAAGGTCAGTCCATCCAGTTCGGTCTTTCGCTACAAAGGCAAGGAGATAGATCCCGTCAAAGTCGGCCAGGAACTTGGCGTGAACGCCGTGTTGTCGGGAAGGATCGTCCAACGGGGTGATAGCCTGACAATCAGCGCCGAACTAGTCGATGTCCGCTACAACAAATTGCTCTGGGGCGAGCAGTACGAGCGCAAGATGTCAGAGTTGCTCCAGACGCAGCGCGAAATTGCGCGCGAGATCGTCGACAAACTCAAGCTCAAGGTCTCGGGAGAAGAAAAAGGCCTTGCCAAGCACTACACCGAAAGCAACGAGGCTTATCAGCTTTACCTAAAAGGACGGTTTTACTGGAACAAGCGAACCGGGGAGGGAATGCAGAAGTCGCTCGGGTATTTTCAGCAGGCTATACAAGAAGATCCTAACTTCGCGCTCGCTTACAGCGGCTTGGCGGATACCTACGATCTTCTGGCAGCCCAGGATGCTGGAGGAGACATGCGGCCAGATGAGGCGCTGCCAAAAGCCAAGTCTGCCGCGCTCAAGGCGCTGGAAATCGATGAGACACTTGCCGAACCTCACGTTTCGCTGGCCCACGTTAAGTATTATTACGACCGAGACTGGCCAGCCGCCGATCGCGAATTCAAAAGGGCGATTGAACTCAACCCAAATTATCCGGTGGCCCACCACTGGTATGCCCTCTTCTTAATGTCAGTGGGGCGAATGGACCAGGCGCTGGCAGAGATAAAAAGAGCGCAAGAGCTTGACCCGCTCTCGCTTCCTATCAACATGAGTGTGGGATGGGTTCTTGGCATGGCGCGCCGGCCTGATGAGAGCGTCGAGCAGTTACGGAAAACTCTGGAGATGGATCCGAACTTTGTGGTCGCGCATCACCGGCTCGGGCTCGCTTACGAGCAGCAAGGGAAGTACGACGAAGCTATCACAGAGTTCCAACAAGTCGTCAGTCTGTCGGGAGGTAAGCCGATGGGAATCGCGGGGCTCGCGCACGCGTATGCCTTGTCAGGAAAGCGAGAGCAAGCGCAAAAAAATCTAGCTGAGTTATTGGAAATGTCGAAGCAGCGTTATATTTCGCCCGCTTCGATCGCCGCAGTTTATGCCGCCCTCGGTGATAAGGATAAGGCCTTTGCCTGGCTGGAGGAGGCAGATAAAGAACATGATGTCATGGTAGCGCGCCTCAAAGTGGATTCCAGATTCGACAGCTTACGCGCCGACCCGCGCTTCCAGGACTTGCTGCGGCGCGTCGGCTTATGAAACCTCTGCGGCTGTTAATGCAACTGTAGCGCAAACTGTTAGTTTGCGTTGGTGCGATCGCGACGATGCATTCTTGTAGATCAGGAATTTGGCCGGAATACCATCGTCGAGGCTACGCATTGGACGCTTTTTCGTCACCTCATGGTTCAGCGCCTCTTGATGGTGCTACAACGCGTGGCATGGCTGAAAGCGTGTTGAGCCTGGCCACGAACCAGCCCTTCCCCGAGCAAGGCCCGGGGATCAGGCGGTTGTACTTGATCTTCGATCTCGTGTTGTTGGCTCTGACCATTGTGCTAGTTATATCGCTGGCGCGGATTCCGGGACGGTATCAACGGTTAGCGCAACGCGGAATTGCCAGTCGGTCCGGCGTGATGTGGCGTAGCGGCCTGGCCGCAGTCTTGCATTTTGCCTGGCCGTTGTTCGTCCTGTACCTGGCGCTTAAAGTCCTGGCCTGGAAAGTGTTCGTCATCTATCAGTCCGACCTGCGTTACTGGCTGGAGGCAGTTGCCATGGTTGTGTTCCTCAAGGGATTGCTCGAGATAGCGCTGATCTGGCGTGTGTTCAGGCAAACATACGAGAGCCAGAGCCAGCAACCGGTTTAAGAACGTTCCCGCGGGTTTGGATCGGTTCGTCGTTGAACAAGCACTGTTCGCTCCAAATAATGATTCGGAGTGTCAATCACGAAAAAACATCCTTTGATTAGTTTCTTTCGTATCACCTTTCTCATACCTGGGGCATTGGTGGTCTCTTTTTCCTCTTTCCCAGGCAGGTTGTGAGACTGACTATGAAAGAGGTGGATACCTATCACCCCCTATTCAGAATTGCGGCCTATTGCTGCTCTTTGCTTATGCAAGCTTAGCTGAGTCTCTACGGTTCTATTGATGGTCGTGATCTTTTAGATCACGACCGTATTGATCGCTTTGTTGCAGATGCCAAGCTTCACGTGGTAGTCTCCGCCCATTCCCCCACGGCCCTTTCTCTGACCGACAGCAAAGGAAACTAAGATGAGAAGCGTCCTAAGACTCTTTGCGTTCGTAACCGTCGCACTATTGTTCATTCTGGGCAACGTTCCTCAGCTTCCAACTGCTCGGGCACATCCACAAATCGGACCGCTGGACCTATCAGGCGAAATCAACGGTGCGCCTTACAGGATAAGCGTGCCGGAAAACTGGAATGGAACTCTGCTCGTGTTTGCTCATGGTTACCGTGACAAAGCCGACCACCCGGGCGAAGTGGACAATCGTACTGCAGACTTGGCGCCGAGTCCGGCCCTGATTGCACCGCTGCTGGCCCAGGGCTATGCGTTGGCTGGGTCCGCGTTCAAGGACAATGGGTGGGATATCGAGGATGCCATTCAGGACACAAAGGATCTCTCAGTCTTCTTCAGAGATAACGTGGCCAAGCCCGATCATACGATCCTCTGGGCAATTTCGTTTGGGGCGTTCGTCGGATTCAAGAGCATGGAAGAGTTTGGCGGAATTTACGACGGTGCACTCTGCACCTGTGGTGAAGGCTCGGGAGCGACGCGCATCTGGGACAGCGGCGTGCCTGCCTATCTTGCCTATGACATCGTATTTGGAGTCCCCAGCTCGTGGGGAACGGTCGGGGAAGTCAGAAACGATTTGGATTTTGATACGGAAGTTTTACCAGAGCTGATTCCACAACTCAGTGACCCTGCAAATTTTCCCAAGTTCGAGTTCATTCGTCTTGTTGCCGGCACACCAGGTCGCGGCCTCACGCCACCTTCGCCACCTAACTTTTATCCAGGTTGGGTAGTAACTGACTTCTTTTTCCTGACAGAAGCGCGCGCCGAGTTGCAGCGACGAGCAGGTGGACCGTTCGTGCAGAACGTCGACCAGAACTACAGTCTTACCGCGGCCGAGAAGGCGTATCTGGCGGCGTTAGGTGTGCCCGGCGCAGTTGTCGACGACTGGCTGGCCCAAATGAATGCCCGCCGAAACATCGAGGCACCTGCCTTCGCACGTAACTACGTCAGTCACAACACCGATTACAATGGAAAGATTCACCATCCCATACTGACGATGCATACGATAATTGATCCGCTGGTGGTGGTTGCGAACGAGTCAGCCTATGCAGAATTGAATGCAGCGAGTGGTAAGCAGGAGTTGCTCTTTCAGACCTACACGACTCAAGTTGGTCACTGCAACTTCACCGGGGCACAATTGTTGACTGCGGTAAACGCGATTGACGTTTGGGTCCGTACCGGAATTCGACCTACGGCAGCGTCATTCCCTGCAGCTCTTGGTTTCGATCCAAGCTTTGTTCCGCCACCAATGCTGCAGCCTTGAACATGAGCCTGCAAAGCGTGGCGACAGCGCAAAGGCATGGAGCCTCGTTCGACCGTCTGTTTTGGCAGTTCGCGGCCACTTGTTTTCCTATTCTGCTGAAGAATGCGCTGACGGTATCGTCAAGTTAATCGACAAATGGTGACAGATGAGTATTCATGCGTCATCCTCCACCGACGCGCACCTCCGTCTCTCTCTCTCTCTCTCTCTCTCTCTCTACCGCATCCTCGCCTAAGCTCCTCGACGCAGCGTTAAAGTCTTTCGGTGTCCTGACGTCACGCTGTAACCACTCGCCGGCTTTCGTAACTGTCAACGTGTGCTTAACGATCGCGGTGGCGAAGCCCGCCATAGCGCGCTTCCGGTCCGTCTCCGGCCCGAAGTTGCGCTGCTCCTCCAATGAGAGGCCGCAGGACTCGAGGAATGCGGCAACCCGCTCTCTTACCGGTGGAGTGTTGTCGATGCCGAACCTCCATGGCTCGCCAGTGGCATTGATCACCGCTCTTGCATAGCGCATGAAGAGCGATCGCGCCTCGATGAGTTCGGCCGAGAAGTAGTCGAATGCCACGACGCTGCCGGCGGCGGTTCCGGCGATCTTGCGCAGCGTGCTCTCGACCGCTTCCCGGTCCAGGTACATCGTCACAGACTCCCAAAGGAAGAAGCTCGGCTTGTCCTGCTCGAAACCCGCATCCACAAGCTTCTCGAGCCAGTCCTCCTTCAGGAAATCGGCGGGCACGTACGTGACCCAGGTCGTGTCTACGCCAGCCTTCTTCAGCATTTCACGCTTGAACGCCTGTGTTTTGGATGTGTCGACTTCGAAGCATCGAACTCGCGTTCCCGCCGGCAGCCTGTATGCGCGCGTGTCAAAGCCTGCGCCGAGAATGACGAGCTGTTTGATGCGGGCGATGTGGCGCTTCAGAGCGG